>Ga0315320_10000573_pt1 | contig 30322 bp, 23 predicted proteins | sample M140m21515metaG_FD_203458 | JGI IMG/M metagenome (GOLD analysis project Ga0315320, IMG submission 203458) | Ammonia-oxidizing marine archaeal communities from Monterey Bay, California, United States - M1 40m 21515 | ecosystem: Environmental > Aquatic > Marine > Coastal | place: USA: California... | reverse complement strand
CTGTCACGCAGGAGGTCGCGGGTTCGAATCCCGTCGTCCCCGCCATACGGCCAGATAGCTCAGTCGGTAGAGCACTTGTCTGAAAAACAAGGGGTCGGCAGTTCGATTCTGCCTCTGGCCACATATATGGATAAATTGCAGAATTTTCAAGTGATTGATGGAATCATATATATTCATGAAAATACCGAAAAATGATAAAGATAAATTCTAAAACTTACTTCCAAAGACATGAAAGTGAAATTAATCGCTTTATACACTCGGATACTAAATGGATACATATTATAAATCAAGACAACACCTTTAAAGATTTTACGAATTTTAGAAAACATTTGCTTCAAGTTGATACAAAAAAAAATACTGTTGAGCAACTAGAAGATATAAAAAATGAAGAATTTGATTTAATTGTTTTGACAGATATATTTGAAGTTACCCAAGATATCTATGGTTTTCTTAGATATCTAGAGAGCATATTAGAAGAAAATGGAAAAATATTAATAAATTCAATCAATCCAAAATGGAACCTTTTACTTACAATATTTGAATTTCTTAGGTTTAAACATAATTCTGCGGGTAGGTCATATATTCATCATAAAAAAGTATATTCCATTGCAGAGTCTGCTGGTTTTAAATTAAATGCTTCATTCACTAGACAAATACTTCCTTTCAAATTTTTTAATATTGGAAACTTTTTAAATAACACTTTAGAAATTCTGTTTTTTTATTTCAAGTTAGGGATTAACAACTATTTAATTTTAAGTAAAAATAATAAAAATTTTAAACCTATGTCTAAATCCATAATTGTACCGGCAAAAAATGAAGAGAAAAACTTAAAACCTTTAATTTCAAGAATTCCAAATTTTGAAACGCCTTATGAAGTAATAATAGTTTGCGGTGCTTCAAAGGATAATACACTAGAAGAAGCTCAAAAAATTAAAATAGAGTTTTCTAACATCGATATACAGGTTGTTGAACAGAAAAGTGCAGGAAAAGGCCCCGGTGTTTTAGAAGCAATAAATTCATGTAAATATGATTTAATTACTATTCTTGATTCTGATATTTCTGTAGTGCCAGAGACTCTTACTGACTTTTTTCAAATAATAGAAGAGGGTAAAGCAGATCTTGTAAATGGAACCAGGTTTGTTTATAAAATGGAAAAAGGGGCAATGAGAAAGTTTAATAATTTTGGCAATCTTTTCTTTCAATTTATTATTTCTATTGTGATCAACAAAAAACTTACTGATTCGTTATGTGGCACTAAGGTTTTTAAAAAAAATTCAATTCAGCACTTACACAGTTGGAGTAATAATTTAAAAGTTAAAGATCCATTTGGAGATTTTGATTTTATATTTTCAGCTGCATATTCAGGTGGGAAAATACTAGAGTACCCAGTTCATTACAAAGCTAGGGTTTACGGCACAACCCAAATTTCTAGGTTTTCTGACGGTTTTAAATTGCTTTTTTACTTTATTAATTCTTTTTTTATTTTCAATTGCTCTAAGAATGTTTAAAAACAAACAATTCAATATTAGGGTTCGTGCAATTTCATTTTTTATTTATATTACACATCTTTAGATAAACTTCTTTTACATTGCCACACTCAATGTCGATTTATCTAAATAATTAGATTAATATCTGAGTACTATGAAAAAAATATTTAAGTAATGTTAAAAAAAAGATATTTTTTATCATTTTTAATTGTTTTAATGATTTTCCCAATTGTTCACAACATCTTTAATTATGAATTTGCATATAACTACGATTACGATGCTCATAAGATTTATATGGAAAGAATGGTAGAAGGAAGATTGCCAACAGTGGAAGACACTAGAGAATTTTATTTTCCACCTTTGCCCTATGTCATGCCAGTTTATCTCAACAAAGCCTGTATTAAATTCAAAGTTTCTTACAGTCCAGAATTTGGTTTATGCGATATCATTTACCAAAAAGGGTCATTAGCGTTTCAATATTTACTATTTTTTTTTAGTTGTGTTTTAATTTATAAAATTTCTCAAAAAATTTCTAAAAACCTCATTTATGCTAATTTAAATATATTATTATTTTGCGTTTTTCCAACAAATATACGCAGCTTTTCAATGCTAAGAGGAGAACCTTATTTAGTATTTTTTACCCTTCTTTTAATTTATCTAACTTGTATATATATAGATACAAAAAAAATATATTCATATAAACATTATTTAATATTTGGGATAATGGCTGGGCTACTTCTTTTGAGTAGACAATATGGAATATTCTTATTGGTTACAATCTTTATAGCTTCTATATATTTTTTGTTAAAAAATGATAAAAAATTTCAACATTTCAAAAGATTTGTTTTTATTTTATTTATTGGGGTATTAACTTCTTCTTGGTTTTTTATTGGAACTTATAATAATACCGGCACCTTTTATGACTATACGGGTGAATTAAATTTAACTGAGTTTGAATCAAATCAAAATCAAAGAATTGAAAAACCTGGTTTAATTAAAAACTATCAAAAATTATTGCAAACCCCTTATAGAAGCTCAGGAGTAGAAAGTTTTCAAATTCTTTTGATTGATTCATTTTTAGATTATTGGGGATGGTTTAATGTTACCGATAGAGGATCTAGTGAATTTGGATTTGAACCAAATTTTGAAAATTTAAAAAGATATCTTCAATTAAATTTCTTAATAGGGACATCATGGTTAATTCTAAGTACTTTTAGTTTTTTTTATTTGCTAAATAAATTTAGAACTCTGAATATTATCGAAAAGTATTTCTTTTTCATAGTTTGTTTTAGCGTCATATTTTCTCTTATATCTCACTTTTATTTGGTTTATACATGTAGTGGTGATGTTTGTTTGGACTACCTTAAATCAACCTATCTAGTATCTTATTTGTGCTTGATACCTTTCATTATCAACTATATGGTTATAAATTTAAAAAATAATTCAATAAGAAATTATCTAATTACCAGTTCTTTAATTTTGTACCCAAGCCTTTTTACTTATTTTTTTTAGAAATTATCTAAGATAGAAACCGACAACGAATCCATAATCGCTAGTTGTTAAAGTCCTCTTGAGTCACCACTCATTGACTTGAGGTTGGTCTCAGTAACGAGCGATAATTGAAGATGAATCAGTTAAAATGGAATTGACCAGAACGGTTGCTTTATATCTGAAAAACAAAGGGTCGGCAGTTCGATTCTGCCTCTGGCCACTTATAAACATAAGGGTTTTGCCTATTTACAAACACACTATCTAAAACTGTTGCAGGTAGTTTGGCATTCATTTTTTTCAGTAACTGCAATTCTGTATTTTATAGTTATCTATTCGATAATTTAATTATTAAGGAATTTGAGTAATAATAATCTTCTAAATTAATTTTTTAAAATCTTTGTTTACTTCAACAAAGCACTTGTAAGCCCCTTCGAGAAGTTTTTTTATGGAAGACAAGCTCCTGCCGGAACCCCATTGTTCTCCTAATCTATCATTTCTGACATTATCTCTCATTTTGACAGGAAATGATGTCACACTAAATTTTTTATAATAAGCAAAAGTACTTAAAAAAGCATTAGGAATCAGCAAGTTTTCTAATTTTGGTAAATCCAGAACATTTAATATAGACATATTTATATATCTAATCCCAACATTTGAATCAACGGATTTTACTCGATATCGAATTAGTAAGTTCAGAAATAATACTTTAGTGATGATTTTTCTTATAAAATTGTCAGGTCGGTTTAATCTTTTTGCTAAGCATAAATCAAGTTCATTTTTTATTGCATAGTTTATCAACTCCCTTATTGATTTTGGCTCTGCTGCATTGTCTCCATCAATTTGAACAACTATATCGTATCCATTTTCTTTGCCATACTGGTATCCCCTTACAACTGTTTTTCCATGACCATAATTATTTTTATTTTTAAACACTGTTACACAATCATAATTTTTCTCAACCTTAAGTAAATTATCAAAAGTATCATCTATTGAGAAGTCATCAATCAGTAAATAATCAAAACTTTGCTGTGCATCATCATTTAAAACTTTAATTATCTCTTCTGAAAATTTTTTTGATAAATTTCCCTCATTGTAAAAAGGCATAACCACTAATATTTTCATCTTTAACTTTTAGAATCTTTCAATATCTCTTTTGCAGTATTAAATCCTTGTAGGATTGCTTCATCCTGATTTATATATTGGTAATTTGCTAATCTTCCACAAAAATAGACAGGTAAATCTAAGTTTTCAACTATCTGTTTCTTATAATTTTTATTCGCTTGTGTATTTACATTATCTTTTGAAAGAATTGGGTAATGTCTTAAATTGTCAACTGGATATTCTTTGCAAACCACACTTCCCTTAATTGACTGATCAGATGCATGCTTTGTTTCCACTGTTCGTGTATATGATTCATTCATAGAAGGATGATTGATTTGATAAGCCTCGGTTATTTTATCTTCAAGATTTTGAGTATCAAAAAACTCAGGCTCACTTTTTATTCCTCTCCATTCTAAAACTTTATCTAGATCAAGAAATAAATCTAAAGCTGATGTCATTACTACTAAATCATAATTTTTAGAATATTCATGTATATTATTAATAGTTATTTTTGATTCAAAGTTTATTTGTTCTTCGGACAAGATTTTTTCAATTATTGCTCCCGATCCTTCGGGATGAAAATATTCCCACTTGTCTTTAAAAAGATTCTTATTTCCGTCGGTCCTAAGGTCTATTCTTTTTGGTGCAAAATCTGATGATAATTCACTTGGATCCATTCCCCACTGCTTTATCGTGTATCCCTCAATGAAAAGCTCGTAGAGCATACTCCCCATTATTGAAACAGCATAATCCTGAAAGTTTTTTTTATTAATTTTTTTAGGAAGATTATCTAATTGGTTTTTGATAATATCCCACTCTCTTAGCTCTTCAAGTTCTGATATCTGTGGTGGCCAAGACAAAAGAATACTTGAACCCTTTAAAGAAGGGGGATATATTCTTGTTTTTACTTGGTGGGAGTATTTTCGTTTCATTCCAAATTTAGTTACAAAATCATTTACTTCTTTATTTGAAGTGTGAAATATATGTGGACCATTAGGTTCGTAAATTACATTATCGATTTTTTCTGACCTTGAGTGTCCTCCAACTACTTTTTTAAGCTCAAAAAGATGACTCTCAATATTATGTTTTTTTAGCATATAGTTACAACTCGCACCAGCCCAACCACTTCCTATAATTAGAGCTTTCACTTTTTACTAACCATTTCTAGAACAGCTATGGAGGGAGAATCTTCCATCAAAAGAAAATACATATTAGTTAGTTTATCATATTTTATATTTCTCACCCTTTCACCGATATCATACGTATTAATATGCGTAACTTCTGTGTTGTCATCAGTGAGTTTCAGATTATATAAAACACGACCATTTAATGTGCCAACAAAGTATGTATTACCGGACGAATAGTAATTATTTTCTATGTCTGATATTCCATGTGACTTAACAATTTCATATGGAAAAGTGTATATTGGTTCCTGAAAACCATAATCTTTATGGTTTTTATACAAAGGTGCTAATTCCTTTTCTATGCCATCATAATGATTTCCATAAGAACTAATTGGCCAACCAAAATTTTGATACTCGTTAATAGCTATTACATTTATTTCATCTCCCCCTTTTGGCCCATGTTCAGTTTCTATTACTAAATTTGAATTATTTTTTGAAACGACTAGTCCCTGAGGATTTCTATGACCTTTTGATAAAATATTATATTTTGAATTTACAGGATCAATAGTTAAAATTTTTCCAAAAATGCTATTTATATCTTGAGGTTTCTCATATTGTCTAAAGTCTCCAACACTCATCAATATTTGTCCGTCATCTGTAATTTCTAGTGCACCTCCACTTTGATGTGCGTTAAAATTTTCAGCTGTTCTAGGAATACATTCGTCAAAATTTAAGAATTTTTCGAATTCAAGTGTATCAGATGGAAAATCAGCCCTTAGAATATCTACATTTACACAACCTTCAGAAAACTCTTCTACATAACTTAGATATAATTTCTCATCATAAATCAAAGTGTCTTTTATACTTTCCCAGCCAGCTGTAAATAGATATCCATTATTAGTAACTTCTTTAATATTTGAAGGTATTATCTCAAAATCGAGATTAGATGTACCGTTTATGATATTTTCAATAGAGTACTTTAAAAAAATCATATTCCCTGAAAAGTAATATAAGTCATTTTTGTATGGCTGGATACTTCCAATACTTTTACTACCGTAGTTCTCGTAACTAAATTTGTCACAACAAATAGAAAATTTTTTAATTCTAAACTCTTGATTTAATGTGAACTCACCAATTAATTTATTATTGAAATTTTTATAACTAATAGTTAGGTCTTCTGCAATATTTTCTGTTGGTTTAGTATCTAGAGTAAAATCTTCGACTTTTTCAAAATCTATAAATACAAAATAGGAAGATAGACAAACAAAGAAAATAATTGATGAATAGTAAAAAATAAGTGAGTCAACACTTAATATTTTAAATATAAAGTTATAAACAAAAAATACAAATAATATCAACAGTATATATTTTCTAGATAAGGTAAATATTCTCAGCATATATACAGCTGAAAAAAAGCTAAATAAGTAAACAAAAACATTTAGTAATATCTCTTTCTTAGCATTGTGAAAAAAATAGGATATAAAAAAATATTTAATAAAAACATAATAAATACTAATTAATAAAGCTAGAAATATTGGTATAAACTCCTTACTCAAAAAGGTATTAAAAATTTCTGGAATTAAAAAAGTCGATACATCACTTACAGAAAATAGAAAAAGAATTAAGGTTATTGAAAGAAGCAAGTCAAAAAAATATCTATTCTTAATTAATTTCATATATACCCTTAATATTTATTTCGACTTCTTTAAATTCTAGATTAGTTGTATTAAAAACGAAGATGAGTATCGCTTTAAAAAATATTTTTATTAAACCCATCTCTTATATGGGTGGCTAAAGTATTTATTAGTTAATGCAATGTTCATAAAATGATAAAAAAAATTAATAACTTAAATTTCCCATTGGCAATATTTTCAATATTTTCAATATTTTCCATCTTAATATCACTGGGTCATATTGATAGATGGGTTGTGTCTGAACAGGTAGCCATGGCTGAGAATTTTATAATTAATAATTCCTTTTTTCCCTCTCCCGATCAAGAAAGCATAAAGGGGGTTAGTGTTTATCCTCCAGGCTTAGCAATATTTTCTCTAGTTTTATTAAAACTAGGATTAGAAAATTACATATTTGAAATACTTTTAGCATCCTCGATTCTATTTATATTTATTTTTTTTCTTATATATAAATTTTTATATCAAGAAATCTTCAACTACAAAGTAAACAATGATGATTTCCTAATTTACATTATTCTAATCACAACGTTACTTCCGAGGTGGTACGACTATTCACTACAGTTAAAGCCATCAATTTTAGGACAAATTTTTGGTCTGACAGTACTGCTGTTATTTATTAAAAATAAGAAGAAAAATATGATTATATATTCATTCTTTCTTGGTTTTTTATACTCTCTACCAATTATTTTTAAACAACAATACATTGCTTTCATAATTGGGTTTACTTTGTTTTGCTTGTTCAGCAGAAGTTTAAAAAGTATATTTTTTTGTTTAGGATCATTTTTAAGTTTAACTATATTATTAACAACTTTAAATCTAGAAAATTTACAATATTGGAATTACGAAATTTTTAAAGATGATGGCACCACAGACTTATTAATTATATTTTCTGAGCATTACTTAGTGCTATTAAGGATGATTTTTTTAGTTGGATTTTCTTTATTGGCAGGATTTAAGTTCAGTGAAAAAATAAAAGTTAATATCAATTATATAAAACAAAAATGTGCTGAAAATCCTATTTATTTTGTATCTGTATCTTCTTTTTTTGCAATTTACTTGGGTCTTTATAAAGCTGGTGGAAACGATGGAAACATCGAAGGTGGTTTAATATTTCTGGTTCCTTTATTTTTTTATATATTTCAAAATTTAAATATTAGATACTTAATTTTATTTGCATTTATTAGTGTTTTTTCACTTCTCCCAAAGGTTTATTATTCTGTTCAAGATTATGTAAACATGAACGAATTCAAGGAAAGAGTTGAAATCTTAGATATTCCATCTGATATTAAAATAGTAATTGACTCAAACACATATTATGCATCACGGGTAATCGAAACTAAAGATTCAGTAGATAATTATTGGAGTTATTCTTACACTATTCCTGGAAGGGGAAGTCCAAACTTAGAAAGCTATATAAAAGATAAACTAGATGACCAAAAATTTGTGTTAATTATAGAATCTACAGAGTTAAATAGATCCTTAGTTACAACATTAGGCTTAAATCTAATTTTTGAAAATAATTCCGGCATTATTGCTTTTAGCAAATAAACTAACGAAATCAAATTAAATAATCATGATAAATAAAAATCTTTAAATATCATCCTTCGAATGAACCTCCTACAGAAGAATTAAAACCAGTAGTCAAGGCTAGTGTAAAGATCATCTCTTCAACTAAAAAAGATGCTTTGAAATCTAACTCATTTAAAAAAAATCTATTCTGTAATGGGGATAAAAAACTGCATTCAATAAATAACTTAAAGACAGACCTATCTTATATATTCTTAATCTTTTGATAAAGAATATCATGAAGGCTTTAGTGTAAGTTAAACATTACAATTTATCTATTAACAATCAGTCATTTAAAAAAATCTTAAAAATTAAAAATTTCTTTTCTACCAAATCTACTTTAAATTTTGTACATCCAAGATTTACCCAACACTGGTCTCCCAGGGCTGGTTTAACACCCCAACTATCATCTCTTACATATTCAATGACTGGTAGGCTTACGTTTACTACAGAACGAAATTCTGCTGTAGCAGTGGTGTACGATTGAATCCTCGGCATTAATCCGATAGATAGAATTACTGTCAATAGATAGAATTTAAGCTTGGTTTCAAGAAAAGTGATAAATCTCTTTTCACCTGAAATGTTTATGGATAATAACAATATTACCAATAAGAACATACCGCTTCCAAATCTAGGATCAGGAGCTCCTATAATCCAAATAAGAATATTTAAAAACATATACACAATAATTGGTAGGTAAATCTTTAATTTCAAATTTTTAGTATTTTTGAAAAATAAAAATTTTGAAAATGCAAGAACTAAAAATGAAGCAACAAAATTTATTAATGAAGTAGTGTTTATTCTTTTTTCAGACCAGCCACTAAACCAAAACTTTATATTGTCACCAAAAGAATAGGCTAAATTAAATTTACTTGTATCACTTACAGCTAGTGCTGACAAACCGATTTCATACCAAGGAACAGAATTAAAACATGACAATTCAATGCCAAATACCAAACAACCTGTGTTCAAAAAGTTTTTAATAATCCATAATATAAATATTATGTTCAATCCTTTAGTAAGTTTCAGAACATCGTATATTTTGAGGTGGTTACTTCTTTTAAAGAGGTAAAAGTAAAATAGGTACATATATATGGCAATTCCACCAGTAAGTTTTAGTTGAAAAGTGAATAGTGCTAATAAGGTCAGAAAAATCAAATCATTTTTTTTGTAAACATTTGTTATTATCTGATTAATAATTAGTAAATTAAACATTGTAAAAATAATCGCGAACACATTGTCAAATTTTCCAATACTTTGTATGTAGATAAAACCATTTCTTCCTCCATCTATTCCGAAATTGTCAAGAAATCCATAAAATAGAATAAAAATTGATGAAAATTTTAAAAAGCTATCTTTCTGTCTGTAAATTGATTTATATAGAAAAGAAAAAAACTGAGTAATGAAAGTTAAGTTTACAAAATGTAATAAAATATAATTTTCTCCGATTTGAAAAAAAGCAGAAATGTATTCATATATTGAAGACCATCCAAAAGGAAAATATATATTAGATAATCCAATAACAATATTTGATTCTTTTAACCAGTACTGATGATTTAAATGATATAAACCTGCATCGTAATGAAAGCCTTGACCAAAGCTCGATAATGAAATAATTGAGGGAAGTATGATATTTACTATCCAAAAATCTAGAGAAAATTTATATCTTTTTAAGTCAATAAAATTGATAAAAAGAAGAACTGGAATAATGAAACTAACATACTTTACGGGTATAAAATTATTTAGAATTTGTGATAAATTGCCCACAAAAAAAAGACAGATAACTGGATAAAAAATAGATATATTATATCCACAAATGTACACCTTTTGAGTGATGTCTTTATTGGTTAACCTCAAATACAAGATACAAAGTGATCTTCCCATTAACGATATTAAATTATAAAAGGCAACAAAGTAAAGTAATGTCATTCTTAAAGACCAATTATTTCTATTATCTTTTTTGGCAATAATTTGATGATTTTTGAAATTATAAATAGATTAAAATTTGCGTACACAAGACCATTGTCCTCTAATTTGTTTGAGATTATTCTTCCTGCTTTTTCTGCAGAGATAGTGGAGGGTGGATTTTTATGATTTTTGGACATTTTTGTTTTCACTTTTCCAAATCTAATAATTAAATATTCAGATAATTCTAAATCAATAATTGATTTTTCTAAATTAGATTTACATAATCCATAAATATAGTTTTTAAATCTTGGCCTCACTGCTGCCATTGAAGAAATATATATAAATTTAGTAACTTTTTGTGATTCTTTATTTATTAATTTAGTTAACTCCACTGGGATAAGGTAATTTATCTTAAAAGTTGTATTTATTTCTTTCTCAGTGGGAAATCTACTTGGTCTATTTTCTGCCAAGTATCCATTAAAGAAAATAACAATTGAGCATTCTAGATTTTTGATATAGTTAGCTATATCATTCTTTTTTTCTATGTAGTCATTGATAACTAATGTTTTAGTGCTTTCGTGGGAATGGTTTTTGTTAGATGTTACAAAATACATACTAACCGCTTCAGTATTAGAGTATTTTACAAACTGTTCTGCAATTTCTGACGAGGAACCTACTATGGCGATATTCTTCACTTAATCTTTAACCTTTTGGATAGTGAAGATTGAAATAAATTATTTTTATCAACTTCTTTTACAACCCTTTTCCAGGCATTTGCATCTGGATACATATCATTAAATTCAGAGACATTTAATGTAGAGTCTTTTGCAAGGTAAATTTTCCCGCCATGCTTTATCAATTCAGAATAAAAGATTCTTATTGATTTATGGTTAAATTCTTTTTCAGCAAAATCAACAGCTGCAGTCCAGCCATCCTGAATAAAAGAAAGATTTACTCCAGGCTCTTTTGCACGAAGTCTTTTTAAGCTGCACAACAGCGGAACTTGACCAGCGACCAGCAAAGATAGTAAGTTTTCAAGCTCAGCCTCTTTTGATTTGGGAATTGAGAATTGTACTTGAATAATTTTCCTTGAATCTGATATATTCCTAGTATCAGTAAATCTACTAAGAGGATAAATAACATCTCTGAAATATTTTTTTTTATTTCTCTGGACTTTACTGGAGTAATAATAACAACTATTTATAAGATTCATCATGTGTAGTCTGTTTTGCCCTATTGAAGAAAGTGAGATTGATAAGTCATAATAGTCTTTGAGTGAGAATTCTCTATCACCTTTAATTGTTAGTGGCTCTGCTGTCTCTGATACCCATTTGTACTTCTTATCTAAAAGATCTATCCAAGCAATCCAATAAGACCCATCTTTTGAATCAAATGACTTTACAAGGTTCTTTATCCCATTTCCTGTAGATGTTTCAATAGAATAAAGATTATTAAATTTATTATTCTTTCTGAAAAACTCAACACTTATGATATTTCCAGTTAATCCAAAACCACCTATTGTTGCAAAAAATATAGCCTTATCTTTTTTTCTGTTTACTTCGATTATTCCTTGATTTGGCAACATAATTTTTATACTTTTAATATTTCTACTGAAACTGCCTCCCCATAAATTATCTTTACCGTGTGTATCAGCCGCGATTGCACCAGCTATTGTAACATTAGATTTGCCGGGTATCCCAGTAAGTAAATTATGAGTTCTTTTTAAGTAGGATTGAATCGTTTCATTAGAAAAAATCCAATCTTTGTTCTCACTTGTTTTATGGTGATTCATGATTATGTCATTATTTATTGGGATACATGCATCACCATAAGAATTTAAGTTACCTACAGAAATTACCTGGTTAGTAATTTTTTTATTTTGGTTATGAACGCTTACAAATTTTCTATGATTTTGACCCCAGGAATTTATTTCTTTAGTCATCAGATTGTACCTAGAACGAATAAAAATAAAAAAATTAGTAGAAACAAAAGCATTTTGTTATTGCCTATCATCATCTCAATAATTTCTTCTGTTTCTAAGAGATAAGTTTTTTGAATTATTTCATAAATAATAAAAACATAAATAATAAGTGATAAATATAAAATCGTAGAAGATGTGTCTAATAAAGACGAGCGATTATTTAAGATGATCCACGAAGTGTATGTAATTATAGAAAATATAAAACTTATATGGATTACATTTTTTAAATCTTGATCTTTATAATTTGCGATTAAAAATTTTTTTACTTTTGAATTCCTTAATTCATTATTGTTCAAAATTGAATATTTCTTGGAAGATACTATTCCTAGACATGTAAAAAAAACAAAAAGAAACAAAGGAGTAGAAACTTCTATTTCTATAGCTACTCCTCCAATCACGAGACGAACTAAAAATAGAAAAGTAACAGACAGTATGTCTAAATATTTTATATATTTAATTTTGTAGGAGTAAAAAAGGGTAATTACCACGTACAAAGAAGAAAAAATTAATAAATTTATATTTATTGAGTACAAAATCAATTTACCAACAAAAAATATAGTTGTAGAAAATTTGATAGCAAAATTATTTGAGACTTTTCCTGTTGCGATAGGTCTATTTTTTTTTGATGGATGTTCCCGATCAGATTTCTTATCTACGATATCATTAACAATATAAGTAGATGAAACTATTAAAGAGAATCCAATAAAAACAATTGATAGGTCTTTAAAAAGTTCGAAATCGTAGTTTCCTGAAGCAAGCAAAACTACATAAATTGTTAAATTCTTTGACCATTGTTGAAGTCTTAACAGTTTTAAAATATCCATATATTTAAGTTTAATTCTACATGTACAGAATTAAATAAGTCTCTTTACGCAAAAGGTGTTTATTTTAAAATTTAACTATTATTTCGAACTAACAAATTTGAATATTTTAATAAATTAATAATAAAATTAAAAAATAGACAATTGATACCTTAAATTTTTTAGAAAATAGGGCTAATTAGATAAAATTTTCTTTAACTTAGATTCCTCTCTAACACGTTCAGCTCCAATAAATGATAGATGTGAACCATCTATGAACATAAAATTAGATTTATCAAAATAATTACAAGTAGACTGTCCGCAGAAAGCACTAAATACTTCTACAAATTCAAATTGCTCAGCATTCAAATCAAAAATTGAATTAACTAATTTGCTAAAGGAGATATTTCTTTCAAGTTGTTCTTTGTGGTGAGCTTGATTTCCAGATTTTAAATAAGCATTATTTTTTTTGAAATACATAGAATCATCAAACTTCGGACTAGGTATATAACCTAATAAAATAACTTCATTATTTTTAGAAATAAATATTTCTATGGTTTGTAAAAGGTTTTGCGGATCCATAGAATTTATATTAAAGTTCCCACCCATAAGAATTATTGAATTTTCAATATTGGTAACATCATCAAAATATTGTGTTCCTGGTACAAAACTGCATATAGTAATTATTGGGTAGCAACCACTCTTTGTATATTCGGTGACATTATATATTTCCAATATTTCTTCTGATAAAATCGAAGTAGTAAGAGATGATATTGTAGAGTCTCCAAGTAACAATAAGTTTTTACTTCCTGTGCCAAAATTACAAGCTTCATTAAGGGCATCCTTATCAATACAGAGCTGGTTTTCGAAATTTCTGACATAATTAGTACCTGGTTTAATATTATATTTATCAATCAATTCGTTGTTTGTACCAAATTCACCGGTATACAAGACAGAAATATAATTTGATGAAAAACTTAGACAAATAATGGCAATAAATCCAATAAACACAAATTTAAATTGATTAAATGAGTATTTTTTAATGTCTCTATAAATCTGTTCAACATATTTATAGTTAAAATAGGATATTAGGTAGATAACAAGCAATACAGAGCATACAATTAATTGTGATTCAATATCTACATAACTAAAAGACTGTTCAGTAGTATAAAAGTTATGGTTTCTTATTCCAGCTAAAATTGGTTGATGAAATAAATATAATGAATATGAAATATTTCCAATATGAATAAATGGTTTAAGAATTATATAATTTGGTAAATAGGTTTCATTTAAAAGTAAAACAAAACCTATTGCTGAAATAAGAATTTGGTTGTAAAAACTGACTCTTGTAAAAAGAATTAGAAATATTATCAGGATTAGTAAATATTTTATAATCTGATAGCTAATTGATTGTTTGATTTTTATTGTTGATGCAATTGCTCCCAATAAAAACTGCCAAGTTCTGGTAAAAGGACTATAAAATATAAAATTATCTTTCACAAAAAAAATCTTGCTGAGATATAGTTCTCGATAAAAGAATTCACTAAAGCTAATTAAAGATATAAAAAAGCAGATTATAAAAAAGTATTGAATTTTTATTTTTTTTAATTTCATTCCTACGAGTACTAAAAAAGGAAAACCAATATAAAACTGCTCCTCAACACTAAGGCTCCACAAATTAACGATAAGATTTCTTTCTGTGTCTATAGAGAAGTAATCGATTATTTGAGAAAAATATACATTTCCTGCAAACAGAAGTGAGTATTTGAGACCTCTAATTAATTCGTAAAAATGTTCCAAAGAGAGATTGTAATAACCAATTACTATTGTAAATAAAGAGCTTGATATTAAAGCAGGTATAATTCTCTTGAATCTTCTAAAGTAAAAGTCTTTGAATTTAAATGAACCGTTGGACACATTTTTAACTAATTGTTTTGTAATCAAGTATCCACTAATAATAAAGAATAGATCAACACCCAAAAATCCATTGGGAGCTAGCTCGGAATCAAAATGGTAAAAAATTACTGAAGTAACAGCTAAAGCTCTAAAAATTTGTATATCGTTTCTGATGTAAATAGTTTATTTTTATTTAGAAATAAACTTGTAAAAAATAATAATAGATCACACTAGAGGTCAAGTTTTCAAGTTGGAAACAGTTATAATGATTATCATATGAATACCAATAATGGCTCCAACCTTTTTAATTACTACAATGAATCTCCCTTAACCTCTCATAAATGGGAATCATATTTTGACATCTACGGAGAACTCCTAAATGAATATAAAAATCAAAATGTAATTTTCGTAGAGGTTGGTGTACATAATGGTGGTTCATTGTTTATGTGGAGGGAATTCTTTGGCAAAAATTCAAGAATTATAGGCATCGATTTGAATCCTAAAGCAAAAGAACTTGAAAAGTATGGTTTTGAAATATTTATAGGAAGTCAAGGTGATTCTAATTTTTGGACTGACTTCTATAAAGAAATTGGTGATATCGACATCTTACTGGACGATGGAAGTCATAATTATTATGATCAGCTTCTAACTCTTCAAAATTCTATAAAAAACATACGTGACAACGGACTTATAATAGTCGAGGACACTCATACAAGTTTTATAAAAAAATTCGGCTTTAAAACAACTAAAACCTTTACAGATTTTACACTTAGGATTTTGTTAAATATGCATAAAAAACACCCCTATACAGAAATACCAAAAGAAAAAAGTATTTACGACTCTATATATAAAATTTCAACCTACGAATCTATAACAGCATTTCATGTAAATAAAATCTTTGATAAAATAAATAAACCTACGATGAACCATGGAAAAGGTATTGGAAGTACTGACTTTAGAAACACTGATAAATTAGTTGGCAAATTACTAGCTGTTATAGATAATTTTCAAACTTATTTATACACAAAAAAAAGAAGTTTATTTATAAAGATACTTCTAAGACTTAATTCTTATTTAAGCAAGTTCATTCACTGGTGTCACAACTTAGGAAATCGAAAAAAAATAAATAAATTTTTTAATATAAAATGACAATTGAACATCAATACAGATTTAGAACTAGAGTAAAACATAAATACTTTTCATTCAAAAGAAATGTATTTAACAACTATCAAAAAATCACTGGGTGGAATTACAAAAATAATATTGATTCCTATCTTAAAAAACATACAAATAGTGATTTAAATGGTATGTATAAAAAACTAAAGGTACATAAATTTGAAGGCCACTCCGGAGAGCTTTCGGAGGAAACAGTATTACTAGAAGCCTATTCAAAAACAGCAAAGAATATATTTGAGATCGGTTTTAATGCGGGACATTCATCGGAAACATTTCTAAAAGCAAGTAGTAAATCAAAGGTTGTTTCAGCGGATCTAGGCTATTGGCACTACGTAAAATACGGAGAATATTATTTAAATAAAATGTATCCAAACAGGCACACTCTAATAAAAGGAGATTCTATTAAATCTGTCATTAGTTTTGCAAAGTTAAATAAAACCAAGTTTGATTTAATTTTTGTTGACGGTAATCATGATTACAAGTATGCCTTTAATGACATTGTAAACTGTAAGAATTTAGCTGATGAAAGTTCTCTATTACTAGTTGATGATATTGAGAGGGAAGTAAATAATCAAACTGGGAAAAATATTGGTCCAACAAAGGCTTGGGATGAATTAATTAAAAGTTCTTACATTGAAGAAGTTGACTATATACGATTTTCCAATAGTCGAGGTGTGGCCGTAGGTAGATATATTTTTTGATGAAACATGTTTTTTTTGAACTTTTTTAAAATTTCTAATGTAAAAAGAATATCATTTAGAAATGACATCAATGGTTTAAGATGTGTAGCTGTACTTTCAGTCGTTTTCTATCATGCAGATATAACCGTCTTCAAAGGAGGATGGTTAGGTGTTGATATTTTCTTTGTAATTTCTGGTTACCTTATCTCGAACATTATTATTTCAGAATTAAATGAAGGTAATTTTAAATTTAAAAACTTTTACATAAGAAGAATTAAAAGAATTCTCCCAGCATTATTTTCCACTTTGTTGTTAACTTTACCATTCGCATATTGGCTGCTTTCTCCAAAAGCAATGTATGAATTTTTAAATTCTATGATTGCTTCAGTATTATTCTTTTCAAATTATTACTTTATGAACTTAGAGTTTTATATAGCTGAATCTACAAAAGTAATGCCTTTATTACATACCTGGAGTCTTTCTATTGAGGAACAGTATTATATTTTATTCCCAATACTTTCGGTGTTGATATTTAAGAACTTTAAGAAACACTTCACTTTAGTTATTATTTGCCTTGCAGCTGGGTCAATATATTTAAATATTTTGAGTCAAGATGTTTCTAAATTTTATCAACTGCAATTTCGAATTTGGGAGTTATTTGTTGGTGTTCTTGTAATGATTATTAGCTCAAATATAAAAATTAAACATTTAGAAAAAATCGGATTTCCTACTGTTGTATTTTCAATGTTTTATTTCGATGACACAATGATAAATCATATTGAACCAAAGTTAGTTGCTCTTTTAGGTGTCGCATTAGTTATTTTTTCAAACAACGAAAGTACGTATTTGAGCAAGATCTTAAATAGAAAGATTATTTCAGCAATAGGTTTAAGTAGCTATTCCGTTTACCTGCTTCACCAGCCACTTTTTGCATTTTTTAGAATCTTGAACGATGATAACTTAGAAATAATCACTCTAGAAAAATCTAATTATTTTCTAGACTATCAAACAAAGTTTTTTTTAATTTCTATTTTATTAATCTTAGGATATCTTCAATATATTGTTGTTGAAAAAATGCTTCCAACAAGTCAATTTTTATATCCTGTTATTGTATCCTCACTAGCAATTATTCTAGTTTTGGCCATTCTTGGAAGAACTGGTACAGGTAATGAAAATCGATTTGATTCAGGTAATGATTTAGTTCAAACTGCATTAACATTTCAAGATCTAAATAAATTTGATTTAATTATAAATAATGAAACTTGTCATAAATCTTCTCTTAAGGATGAAGTCACATCATTATGTAGCATTCAAAACTCTGATAAATCTAGAGAGGTAATTGTTTTAGGAGACTCCCATTCTCGATTATTATTAAAGCCTCTCTCAAATAAATTAACTCAAAACTCGATAACTTTTGTAACTGGAGATTCTTGTATTTATTTTTCAGACTTTGTAAACGAAGATTGTAAAAGGTCAGATAGAGAAGATATTTTAAAATTTGTTAACAGTCTAGATAATAAAATAATTATATATATTGCTGACTTACAAGATAAATTAGATGATTCCTCTAAAGATGTGATAGAAAATATACCTTATACTCTGAATAAACTCGCAGAGAAAAACATTGTCATAGTAGTTAAACAAATCCCACCATTTCCCGTAAATGTAGCCAATAGAATTCTAAATAATCCCCAACTTACTGCTGTAAAGTACCCCAGCGTCGAGTGGGAGTCAAATGAAAAAAGATTAACTCTTGAGGATATGTATTCTAAGGTAAATATTAAAAATATATTCATGATTGACACTTTTAATATTTTTTGTTCTGAAATTGAAAATGGTTTCTGTGTCGGAGCTGATAAAACAAATATTTATATTCATGATGACAATCATCCAAGTGATAAAGGATCAGAGCTAATTATCGATAAAATTTTATCTATAATAAAAAATATTGATATTTAAGAAACATAGATAGCTATGATTTTTTTGTCACAAACATATATATATAATGAAATGTTAATTAAGCAAAACTAAACTACTTTAAGTGATAAAAATATATTTAATATTAAAAAAAATACTTCCAAAAGTGATTTATGTTTACCTTCAAAATAAAAAAAGACTTAGGGGGCTACCTTCTCCAATAAGAGATGTAGTGAAAACTTTACAACCAGATGACATTACAGTTGATTGTGGTGCTAACGTCGGTGTTTACTCACAGTTATTCGCTAAATATGGGTGTAAAGTTTATTCCTTTGAACCCGATCCTATTCCGTTCAGGGAACTAGAAGAAAAATCTAAAAGATTTATTAACATCATCCCAATCATGGCAGCTGTTGGCACTAATAATGAAAGCGGAAAACTTTATCTTGATGATAAGTATGAGTCTGATAAATTATTTTATTCTGAACATAACTCTTTAGTAAAAGAAAAAAATAATCTAGGAGATAGTTTTATAAATATAAAAATAATCGACATGGCAGAGTGGATAAGAAATTTCGAAAAGATAAAGATATTAAAAGTTGATATTGAAGGATACGAGGTTAAGCTTCTTAAGCATTTAATCCAATCCAAGACTATTGAAAAAATTGAATTCGTTTTCCTTGAAACCCATGAAAAAAGGATTCAAGGATTACAAGAAGAAATAATCCAGCTAAAGAAGGAAATTAAAAGCCTGGGTATTGAAGGAAAGTTTTTTTGGAATTGGCCATAATCCATGTTTAGATTTAACTATTGGAAAGTAACGAAAACTTTAGAGAATCACACCCGTTACAATCTTTAGCAATTCTTAGTGCATTATATTTTGTATAAATATTAGAAAAATGATACCAAAAATCAGTATTATAAACGTTTGGCTTTCGGTCAACCCTTACTTGAAATCCAATAAGTAAGTCTTCCCAAGGCATTAAATTAAGAAGAGTATTTATAAATGCTTCTTCACGAATATGTAGATGAAGTGAATTGTTTTCATTATTAAAATCTTCTAATCTCATATTGTCAGGAAATTGAATATCAGGTTTTATATCCTTATAAAAAATAATACCAATTTGTTTTGTCATATTGAAAAAGTCATCTGTTAGATTGATTAACAAATTAAAGTTCTGGTTAAAATTTGCTGAAGTAAAGTATTCCACAACGTCATCATTTTTTAAATGGTCATATTCATCTTTAAAATTTATAATTGAACTTGTAGTGTCTAAGTTACTATTTAAAATTAAAGGTTCCCCCTTTTTATTTTGTAGTTTAGTTCCGTTGAATGTGAATTCTTGAAAAAATTCAACACTTAGGACAGTAACATCATTATCAATTTGCAAAAAAGAATAGTCTTCAATCTTATTTTTTGAATTATTTTCTTTTATGTAAGAGTCTCTTATTGCCGATTCCTCAAAAAAGCCTGCATAAGGAAGAAAATAACTAGTACCTGTTCTTGTAATTAAATTTTTATTGATTTTCTTTGTCGATATTCTATTTACTCGTAAGATGTTATTTTTTTCATTTTCCTTTATGTTCTCAAAACATAAAGGAAAACCAGATGCACCACTAGCAAAGGTACTTGCTACAAGTGTGAGATCTTTTGGTAATTTATAAAAATTAATAAAGTTGCTATCAACATTTATTAGACAAGAAAAAGTTCCATATTTAAAAATAAATCCTGAATCGTCACGAAAGTCTCCTGACTTTAAGGGTGAAAAGTAGAATTCATTTATTTCATCAATGTAACCAATGTCATGTTCAATTATTTTTATATTTTTAAAACCTAGTGACTTCAGATGCTCTTCAGAAGATTTTGATTCAAAATTTGTAGTGTACATTAACATGTCTTTCCTAATTTTACTTAATGATTCTTCATGCAAATGATCAGGATGTGTGTGGCTGATAAATATAAAATCGCATGTATTTAATTCTTCAAATGCATTTTCAGGAGATTTATATTTTAACCACCAACCATTGTTAAAAGCGCTACCCACTATCCAAGGATCAGTCGCAAATTTTAAATTTTCAGATTCAAAAATTAGACATGCATGATTTAAAAATTTTATTATTATTTCTTTATCATTCTGAAAATTTGGAAGGGTTAATTCTTCTTCGTTCAAATTAAATGAGATTTCCTTATCATTCTCAGCGATCTCAATTGGTTCTTTTTTGATGTTATTTTGGTAAGAACTTGTTGCAGGGTTTAGCTCCCATTTATGCATTGGACATATTACTTTATTCTTATTTGTAGATATTAATTTCCCTCCAGCATGATCACATTTTCTATCGAACACCGTAAAGCCTGAATTAGATTTATGAACAATAAATTCTTCAAAATTATTAGTACCCATCGTAAGAGTACTTTTTTGCAAAGTGAATTCTTTTGCCTTTTGAATATATTTATTTGTGAATTTATTAACTAATAAATTTTCCATAATTTTTATACTACATCAAATTTGTACTTGAAACATTTACTTCTTATTTATAGATAATTTAATATAAATGCTGTGGATGAGCATCTTTTATACAATTATTTAATTTGGCATTCCAAAAAAATTAAATATTTCTAATAGATTTAATTTTTATTTTAAATTCACTGTAGTATTTTTCCTTGAGAGCTTCGTAATAATCTTCTGTAGTTCTTTGTATATTTTCTTTTAATCCAAATGCATCATACCCGAACTGGTTATGATTTAGATTCTGAATTTTATTTTGGAAATATTTTGGGTGATCTTTTGGTTTTAGCTTAAATATATGTTTTTTATATCTTTCTTCAATCATTTTGTACCAAGCTTCAAAAGCCTCTTCAGAACTTCCACCACCTCTATTTCCATAGTTGCCAAATTGTCTTTTCCATGCTCTCGCAAACCTGCCTCTATCTTCAGCAATAATATCTCTAGTCTTGAAAGTGGAATCATAATTCCAGAAAGGGACGCTTATTGTAGGCATGTTATTCTCATTAAGAAGCTGTCCATTTAGTGTTGGGTCACATAGATCTCCTCCACCATTTAATAATAAATTTGGAAACTTTTTCTTGTTTAACACAAAACACATTCTTGCTTTAGTATGAAATCTTTCTGGAGTAAATATTTGTTTTTTTGTTAGACAAAGGCCAGGCACGTCTTTGTATTTATACAGATAAGATCTTAGCTTGTCAAAATCATTTTCATGAAAAACTGTATCTATGTCCATTTTTATTACCCAGTCACCGCTAGATTCTTCAAAGCCTTGTTGAAATGTTTTACCAATATGATCAAACGAAAACTCATATTCCCAATCTTCGCCAACAACGACAACTTCATCAGCAAATTCCCTATAACATTGTAATGATTCAACCCATGGATCCATCCGCTTTTCAGGGTTAGTGTAGGATGTAAAAATAGAAATCTTCAATTTACCCACTTCTCCAATTTTTTGAAATTAATATTAGCTTCATTGAAACACACAAGTTAGAGATATTAATAATTTTGATAGAAACTTCATATTCAAATGTTACAGCCTGATGAAGTAATTCAATTTATTTATTAAATAAAAAGAGGATTGTTCATCTAAGTATTAGGTAGACATTTTTTATATATTCATTTAATTTTTCAGTACAGAAAGCCCAATATGTAATGGTTTAAGGAAGTGGTTAATATCTGTAAAAGAAAATAGGGTATTTTTATATTCACCATTTTCAATGAAGTTCAAATATGGAGAGTTACTGCCAACTTCATCTGAAATAATTATCTTTGGTAAATTTCCGGATTTATTTAAGTATTCAAAAATTATTTTTTCACTGTTTACCTCATGGGTTGAGACAATAAAAATAGAATTATTTATTTTATCTGAATATTCTCCTTTGTTCAAAAAATCAGCTACATCTTCGTAGTGAAATGCATAATTATCACTGTCTATATAGCATCCTAGAGCCCCTTTTCTTGGATTATAATCTACCCCAACGTACTGTACTTTCTTATCTGTTTCTCCCTCATATTTATACAACAGGTATGGTAATCTTGCCTGATTAAATCCAAATTCAAAAATGTGAGAGATGTTGGATTGAAAAAAGATTAAAAATGGTAATAGCCTGTAATCAAATTTATTTTGTACATCAACATCATAAAATTTATAATTATTAAATTTGATATCTTCTTTTTTCAGATTATTTGAAAATTTAATCATCTCTTTCAATTTATTTTTTTCAAGTGAAAAAAATTCAGATAGGTTCGTCGTCAAAGCTAATTCAGATTCTTTTGAAATGTTCAATGAGAAGCTTGTATGCTCACTTGAGTTGAACAGCCAACTTAGTCCATTTTTACAATATGCGAAAATTGATACTGTATAAAATATAAGTCTTTTAGCCAATATCACCATCTTAAAAAAGATGCTTTTTTTTATACTTTCCAAAAAATTTCCTATTTTTCTCTCATCTATTATGTTAAAGATTTAATCTAAAATATATGGTTTATGAAAATAAAAATTTAAATGTGGCTAATTTTTTTTGGGGTGGAGATCTTACTAACTACGAAATATCAAATTTTCTATCTTTTAAAGAACAAGGATTTAATGTAAATATATGGTCTTACGAAGAACTAGATCTTCCAGATGGTCTTAACCTAAGAGATGCCTCACAAATAATAGAAAAAAACTTACTTAATAAGTTCAAGCAAAATCTTCAGAAATCTAATATGTCATCTTTTTCAAACCTTTTTCGTTATGAGTTAATAAAACAACAACAAGGATGGTGGTTTGACTCAGATTGCATATGCATAGAGACTGTAGATAAGTTTATAGAATTAGCATCAGATGAACCTTTTATTTTGGGTTTGGAAAATACTAATCTAGTAGGCAGTTCAGTTATGTATGTAAATGATTTAAAGATTAATCAGGCATTGTTAAATGAAATTAATTTAAAAATTAAACAAAATGATTACAATTTTTATTGGGGGGAAATTGGCCCTTATCTCATTACCGATGTATTTAAAAATCTTAATATTTTTCAAAGCGTTCAGGATAAAAATCTTTTTTTTAGTATTGAACCAGAAAATTTTAATCTTCTATTTGAAAAAAAATCATATCAATCTGTAGTTGATAAGTTACAAGGTTCTTTTGTTTGCCATACTTGGAATGAAATGTTTCGAAAATTTGATATAAATAAGGCGTATACTCCACCGCAAGGTAGTTATATTTATAAACATAATTTAAAATTTACGACTCAAAGTACAAACCATGCTTATGGAAAGTTCTTTAACTTAAGATTTAACCCTATTTTGAAATATTTATATAAACTGTCTTCAAGGCTAAAAACATTTTACAAGTAGTTTTATAAAATACTGCAGAAACAATCTTTACTGCAAGAAATGATTTATTTTTATTTCAGAAATGTATAGATGATAACAACTTATTATATCTGCCATTCTTTTAGATATTCACTAGAGAAGTAGTTTGCCATATCAAGATCAAATTTAGTATCAATATCAATATTCTCAGAGCCCTCTGTAATAATTGGTTTTATTTTATTTGTAATTTTTATTCCCTTTTCCTTAAAGTGGCAATATTTAGTAACGTATATTGACCCATTTTCAGAAAGCTGTGGTTTCATATCTTGTCTTCGTATATCATCTTGATACTTCGGTTTTATAAATCCATCAATTTCTTCCCAAAGGAATAAATGATTGGGCTTTACTGTTATTGAGGACTCTCCATCTCCAGAGACAACAGCTTTCAAGGATTTATCAAGGGTTGTTTTTTTTCTTAATGGACTAGTTGGTTGAAGCAAAATAATGATATCCTCATCCGCTGGCTTAAAATATTTTAGTGCATGTTCTAATACTGGAAGTGTGGGAGTTGTGTCTTGTGCTAAATTTTCAGGCCTCAATACAGTTTCGACACCAGTATTCGCCACACTTTCCAAAATTTTTTGAGAATCAGAAGAAACAATTACTTTATCATCATCATCAGCAACATAGAGGGCGTGGATAATCGACCACTCCACAAGAGAAGTCCCTCCAACCCTCTGAAGATTTTTATTTAACAGACCCTTGCTGCCAGCCCTTGCAGGAATAATTATAAATTTCATATTTTAATTTTACTAACCAGCTTTTATGTTAATTACTTTAGAGCAGAAAACGAACTCAACTTTAGGAATAAAACCAAAAATTTTAATCCACGGTTTAGTTTACCAAGATTAATATGTCACATAATAATTTCTCTGATTGTTAAATATTTATTGTGATACTATATAATTCTTTTTTCCAGATGTTTGCTCAAATATTTTTCTTATATAGAAAGTTATAAATATAAACGAAAATGTTTGAATTATTAAAATTAGAAATAAAGTTAAAATAATTGAAGACCAACCGGGAATGAGGCTTTCAGGAACTAAAAACAAGCTTTTAAAGATCCAGAAAATAATAAAAATAGATCCAGATATCGAAATGTAAAAAATTTTATTTAACAGTTTTGGGAAAAATTCACTAAAGCCTACCAAGCCATTTATTGCAACTTTAATACTCTGAGAATAATTATATTTCTTATCCCCCCCAAACCTTGCATCTCTGCTGTAATTTAAGTAAGACACACTTCCGCCTAGCCAATCAATAAAACCTCTTATATATAGATTGTGTTCATTGATGTTTTTTATTTCACTAACAATCCAGTTTGAAATTAGTTTGTAGTCACCTGCATTTCGTGTTGATTTAAAATTTGAAGAATTATCTAATATATAGTAATAAATCGATGCTGTTAACTTTTTAATAAAAGTTTCGCTTTTACGTTCACTTCTAATAGTAGATACATGATCCGCACCCTTCTTCCAAAGATCTACCATCTCTAAGATTAATTCAGGTGGATCTTGAAGATCTCCGTCTATCGTAATAACTGCATCAGATTTAGAATTGTCAATCCCAGCACGAATTGCAGCTTGATGACCAAAATTTCTTGTTAAAGTTATTATTTTTACAAATTCTTCAGTTTTATTTATATTAGATAAGATTGTTTTAAACCTTACATCACTTCCATCATCAACAATTAGTAAATCTAGATCGACACTGTCCTTTGCAAGTTCGGATTTTACTTTTTTAACTCTACTAATAAACTCATCAATGCATTCATATTCATTTAGCATCGGCACAATAACTTCAATTTTCATAAATTATCCACCTACTTTGATTTTCTATCATATCGTTTAATAGTAATACCTTTTATACTAACAATAATGGGACAGAAAATTTTAATAGTTGGATCTGGCCCTTCAGGCTTATCCTCAATAAGTGTACTAAGTAAATTAAAAAATTATGAAATTACATTAATTGATAATTCTAATTTCCAACTTAAAGAAAAATCAGCAGATTGCTATTTTAAAAATACTTTTGAATTAGGAAATAGAATTACAAATGACGAAGTCATTTTTGACAATCAATATTCTAATTATTATCAAAATGACTTACCTGATATATCAAAATCATTTGGTGGCTTTTCAAATGTTTGGGGTGGTACGATTTCTGAAATGAATGAAAAAGATAGCCTTATTTACCATGAATTAGGTATTAACTTACAAGAAGATTACAAAGAAATATATCAACTTATTAACACAACCACAAAAAAAATTTCAGAAGACATACCTAATTTTCTAAAAAATAAATTTATAAACAATACCATGGCAAGAATAAATAATTTAGAAAACAAGACAATTAAAGCTAATTTTTCAAACATAGCTCTGAAAAATGATTTAATTATTGATGAATTAGCTGAACAGCAAATATGTAAATTTTGTAAGAGTTATAAGTGGTATTGCTCAAATACTCCAATTTGGTCGAGTAAAGATCAAATGAGAAAAATTATTAAATTAAAAAATATAAAATATCTAGAAAATACCAGATTGATAAAATTTACAGAAGAGAAAGAAGATGTTAGGTGTCTACTCACCAAGAACAATGAGTCTTATTTAAAAGAGTTTTCAAAAGTAGTTCTGGCATCTGGTCCAATTGCTACATCTACTATCATGATTAATTCTGGAATCGTGGATAAAGCTGAACTTCAAAATACTGATTTATACAGTATTCCATTTGTGAAAATTTTTAATTTCGAAATTAATAAAAGTTCATTTGCTGATCTGTTTATTAATTTTAGATCAAACGAACACGATTTCTTTATCCAACTTTACAATTTTTCAAGAGGTTTAATGTACCTGGGAAAAGATGCAGTTTCAATAGTAAAATATGTCAATAAATTACCCGACTTTTGTTTCAGTTTTTTAGGTGGTTTATTTATATATATTGATAGTCAATTTTCATCAAAATTATTAGTTAGGCTTAATAAAAATACTCAAAAAATAGAGTTTGAAAGAGTTAATTCAATATTCCAAGGGGAGATAAATTCTCAGCTAAAAAAACTTTCTAGATTACTTTTATTTGTAGGGGTTAAGCCCTTAAAAATACTTACAAAAAAGTATTTATTTGGAACAAGCAACCACTACGGAGCACAATTCCCTCACTCTAAATATAAAAATGGAGACACTTCAGATTTGAAGGGTAGAATTAAAAACATTCGAAATGTGCATATTGTAGATTCATCAGTGCTACCGAAAATACATTCTGGGCCACTTACATTAACCACTATGGCGAATAGCAATAGAATTAGTAAATTAATTACTTCCGAGCTAACTGAATGACTTTAATAAAAATTAAATAAATCATCTAATTTTTATTAAAACAGGTACCTATAATTAAAAAGATTGGACGGAAAAATGCTTCATAAATTAAAAATATTTTATCAAGATCTTATAAATGTTTCCAAGCTTACAAAAACAAACAATAAGAAAAAAAGAGTCTTATTTCTTGCTTTAATACTTAATCTACAAGTAGTATTTGATATTTTTGTAATACTATATTTCTCATACTTGTTTTCTGAAGAAGTTCAATTTAGCAATATTGTTATAGATTTTTTCCTTGAGAGAACTTACTTTTTACCTTTATTTATTGTGTTGAGATTTCTTTTTATTTATTTTGAAAAAATAGTTACAACAAAATTACAAATAAGTATTGAAAGTAATCTAAGAACACATTTACTTGAAGAGGTTTTCACAAGAGGGAATGTCTCAATTTCAGATGCATATTTTTATGTGAATACTCTTAGTGCACAAGTAGGCATATTTTACTCAACTCTTGCCACATTTTTTGGCAGTATGATACAGATAGTAGTTTTTACTGTTTATCTTCTATTTAGCAATTCCCAAGCAGTATTAATTTTTTCTTTCGGCAGTATTATATTATTTTTTCCAACAATTTATCTAACTAAAAAAGGTAGAAAATATGCCCATATAGCTTATGAATCTGGTCAAAAAATAAGTCTTGATTTAGAAAAAGTTTTAGACAATTTATTTTTAATAAAGATTCTAAAATTAGTTAAAAATGAAGTTTTAAACTTTAAAACTAGTCTTCAAAAATTTTATGATGCAAGATTGAATGATATTAAAGTCGGTACAGCGAACACTTTAATGCCGAATTTCTTTACATTGTTCATTTTATCCATATTGTTAGTTTTCTTTGATTTTGTTAAAATTTTAACATTTGATTTTATAGGAATACTATTAAGGCTTTTCCAATCTTTAGGTGTATTTAATAAAAATATCCATACAGTTTCATCTTTCCACGTATACCTTGAGAAGCTTTATGAAATAGAGAAAAATAAAAAATTTGTTACATCTAGTAACTTCATAGTTAATACTGAACTTGACGAAGAAACTGCAGTAATAATTGAGAATCTATCTTTTCGATATTTAGGCTCCGAAGAAAATATGTATGAAGATCTCAACATATCAATACCTAAAAATCAACACACAATAATAACTGGTCCGAATGGTTCAGGTAAAAGTACTTTACTCGGTTTAATTGCAGGGACTTTTTACGCATCTTCTGGAACAGTTACATCCTTTACCAATGATTATGGCTATGTAAGTGCAACGCCTATGATAATTAATTCGAATATTAGAGAAAATATACTTTATGGGAATGAAAAAAATTTTTCGGATGATCTGTTAATAGACTATATAGAAAAATTTAAAGTATTTAATGAGGGAGATGTTATTAATTTAGATAAAAGAATCTCCAACAAGATGCTCTCAACGGGTCAGATGCAAAAAATTTCATTCATAAGAGCACTTATTTCGGGTGTAGACATATTAGTGTTAGATGAGTCCATGTCTAATCTAGATTTAAATTCCAAAAAACTGATATTTGATATATTAAATGAAAAAGAATTAACAATAATAAACTCTACTCACAGTCCAGAAGACTTTCAGGGATATGACAATCACATTGTTATTTCTATAGAGAATAATTTAAGAAAGGTAAGTTTTAGCTAGTATTCTTAATATTTATGTTATCAAAATAATATTTTTTTCATAGTGTTCACTTCTAATTCACAAACATTTTCAATACCATTATTTTTTATAACTTTATTTACAGCATTTTGAGAGATTATTTCAGTTATATTTTTATCTTTGTTAAGTTCATTTATTATTGATTCAAGATTTCCATTGAAATCAAAAAGAATTCCGTTAATACTATCGTCTATTACTTCTTGATTATTTTTTATATTGGAGGCCACAACAATACAGCCACGAGACATTGCTTCAAGGATAGTTTTTGGATTGCCTTCAAAATAAGAAGTTGAAATAAAAAACTTGTAGTCATTGTAAACTTTTTTAAGATCACTAAATGGCAATACTCCTAAAAAGTTAACCTTTACTCTTTTTTCTTTAGCAAGTTCTTTAAGTTCTGTCTGCAAACTTCCAACTCCATATAGATCAATCTCATAATTTGTATTTTCAAACGATGAGATTAAATATGATAAATTCTTTTGATGCTCAAGTCTCCCAACACTCAAGATTTTGTTTTTGCTCCTACTTTTAAGAGGTTTGTTTTCTTCAATTTTTATCCAGTTTGGTATTAGTTCAACTTTATTTTTTGTTATGAGATAATTTTTTTGTATGAAAAGTTTATCAACAGAAGAGCTTACGGTATATATGTTTGAAAATATTAACGTAAACTGTGTTAACAGGTAGTAAAGAAGTCTGATGAAAATCGACTTTTTCTCATAAACACTAAATAAAAACATATCATAACCTGTTCTTGTAACAATGGGTTTTTTAGTGGTTATTTTAAACATAATTGATACCCAAGAACCAAGTAATTGATTCTGCTTTATAATGTCAAAATTTTTGATTTTATTTTTTAAAATAAACGGAATCTTAAAGGACTGAACATATCTCATAAACTTGGATTTACTTTTCTTTATTAATGAGTAAATGGGTATAACTTCAATATATTCACAGTTATCTATTATTTTGTAATCTGAAATATCCCCATAAGTAATAAATATGAAAGTATGGTTGTATTTCCTATTAAGAAATTCAAAATATTCTAATTCTCGGTCTAAATTTCCAGAATCTTTCCAGACCTGTAAACTAT
>Ga0315320_10000572_pt1 | contig 30339 bp, 23 predicted proteins | sample M140m21515metaG_FD_203458 | JGI IMG/M metagenome (GOLD analysis project Ga0315320, IMG submission 203458) | Ammonia-oxidizing marine archaeal communities from Monterey Bay, California, United States - M1 40m 21515 | ecosystem: Environmental > Aquatic > Marine > Coastal | place: USA: California... | reverse complement strand
CGAAGCAGTTGTTGATGTCGCAATTGTTGGTGCAGGTGCGGCAGGACTTTTTGCTGCAATTTGGGCAGGGAAAAAAGTAGAAGGACATTCTGTTCAGATTGCGGTTCTCGATAGTGCAAGAAAACTAGGTGCAAAAATTCTGGTGGCTGGTGGTGGGCGGTGTAATGTCACTCATTGCCGGGTGACAGAACATGATTTTGCAGGAAGCAGTCCGGCTGCAATACGTAAGGTATTGCGACGCTTTTCGGTGGAGCAGACCGTTCAGTTTTTTGCTGACGTAGGTGTCGAACTAAAGAAAGAAGAAACAGGAAAACTGTTTCCAGTAAGCGACTCGGCAAGAACCATTCTTCAGGCACTGTTAGATCAGGTGCACTCGGTAGACGCATCAATTACACACCCTGCACGTGTTACTGATATTGATCAACTTCCGTGCGATGGCCTAACAAAAGGATGTGACAAAGAGCCACGGCTTCGAGTGGTTTCAGAAGATGGTGTGTTGTTGGCTCGACATGTCATTGTATGTACGGGTGGAAAGTCATTGCCAAAGAGTGGGTCCGATGGAAGTGGCTATCGATTGGTAGAAAAATTAGGGCATACGATTTCAAAGCCATTAGTTCCTGCTTTGGTTCCACTGACTTTAGTAGACAGTCACTGGATAAGAGGCTTATCAGGTGTGACCGTTCCCGCGGCAGTCACACTTTCGAAAGCATCAGGAAAACGGATGTGTACCTACTCAGGAAGCACGTTGTGTACGCATCTTGGGCTTTCAGGTCCATCCATTCTCGATATCAGTCGTCATTGGCTGATTGAACGGGATGCAGACTCAAATGTTCGTTTGAATATTAACTGGTTGCCTGAACACAGTGAAAAAGCCCTCGATGATTTGCTTCAGGATCAGCGTATAGGTGCCTTTGGAGTACTGCGTCGCTGGCTCCCTGATAGGTTAGCTCGGCAATTGTGTATAGAGTCTGGGGCGCCATGTGCTGGAGACTTGACCAGAAGCATTCGAAAAAAACTGGTGCAAAGCGTGACAGCGACACCTTTGCCGGTACAAGGTGACCGAGGTTTCGCTGTGGCAGAGGCGACGGCAGGTGGTGTCCCTCTTGATGAGGTTCAGCTCGAAACCATGGAAAGTAGAAAGTGCCCCGGTTTATATTTAGCGGGCGAAGTCCTTGATGTAGACGGACGCATTGGTGGCTTTAATTTCCAGTGGGCGTGGTCAAGTGGTTTTGTAGCAGGTTCTGCGGTCGCAAAGTTGGTGACGGAAGTCAACAATTGATTGACAGAGTTGCTATCGTGCAAACCCAACAAAAAAGCTGAAGAGTTGTTGGCTGTCAAAGTCAGCGTATGAGACAGGCACTGCAAAATCGAGTGCAATCGGAGCAGGTCCAAGTGCTGGCATGGTGATTCGGAGGCCGAATCCAGGAGCGACTCGCATGTTTTTAATTGTCACGTTGGATTCAACGGTACCAAAGTCAGTAAAGACAACACCACGTAGTGAATCATCGGCTGTAATTGGAAACATATATTCAACAGTGTTTAACCATTCAAATGGACCACCAACAATAGCCTCTTGTCCAGGACTGGTTGTGCTTTGTTGCCGAGGGCTTGCACCACGAAAGACAAATCCACGTAACGTGTTGTAACCACCAGCATAAAAGTTGTCATACGACGGGGTGTCTGGTCCAGAGAATCCTAAAACAGTACCTAATGACAAGACATGTCGTCCTGAACCGTCTGGGCGTTGGTTGAGAAGGAAGTATTGACGAGCTTCAAAAACACCTCTTGGATAAATGAATGTTCCAATCACCTGTTCGAATTCAACGGTGGCAAGATGACCTTCTGTCGGAAGGAATGGGCTGTCACGAGTATCGTGTATAAGTCCGCCACTAAATCCATAAACGGAATTTGTTCCAGTCATATTTTCGATATCAGGAACACCTGGAACACGAGGGTTAAAAACGTCAACACTCTCACCGCGGAACCCAGTGTTCACTGAAAAATCCGGGGCAAAGACGAACTGATATCCAAGACCAACGCGGCCTCCTACACGACCCTCGGCCCAATCGTAAAAGTAGCGAGTGAAATACGAGGCACTGGTTGAAAGGCCCACGCGAGTATCGAAAAGATAAGGTTCTTGAAACGTGGCTGTGTATCGCTGTAATTCAGTACCAGGTGCTGCTTCGAGTCGAAATCTCTGGCCCGCACCACGAAAGGCAGTCCCGTTTCGTATGTCATCCCAACTTGTTGGAAGCCGAGTGATATCAAAGTTTTGTTCATCAACCACAATATTACCAACCAAGCCTGCATTTGAATTGACGCCCGCCCCAATCATGAGTCGACCTGTCTGCGTTTCCTCTGCATTTACATCAACGACGACATATGGTTCATTACCTGGAAACACTTGGACTGGTGGTTGCGTAAAGCCTTGCGGTGGCAGGCCTGGTTGACCCATTCCTGGGACATTTGGAAGCGGGTCAAATCCAGAGGGATCCGAAAAACCAGGTTGTCCAAAACCGGATTGAGCGTAGCCAGAAGGTGCCGTGCCTGGTGCCGCCGTGACAGCTTGGGGCTGGCCGATAGGTTGCTGGGTCACTCTTTGAGTTGGTACTGTATTCGCCGGAGGGATTCGTCCGTAGTCAATGGCACCCGGACTTGTTGCTCCTATTGCAGAGCCACCCCAGGCCGCAGCATTTTGACTTTGGACGGTCGACGGACCGGGAACATATGGTTGGGTCGCCGGAGGTGTCTGCTGACTTACTGATTGTCTATACGGCGGGGGACTCGTAGCGGTTGCCGGAGTTGTGGTGGCTGGTGGTTGATAGCCATATGCTGGACTCTGTCCTCGCCATTGTGCCTGTTTACCGAGAGAGACCGACGGGGTTGAATTTTCAGCGTCTCCGTTGGATTCTTGATTATTTTTTGCAGACTCTTGCTCGTTTGGTGATGGCGCTAGTTCACCGTGGAGGACAAGGTCAAGAACTGCCTCATCATCGTCTGGACTCTGACCGCGAAATCCTTTTTGACTTGGATCACGAGCAATTAATTCACGTGATGGATCAGGTTTACTAAACACGATTCGAGGTCCCTCGCCCCGTGCAGGTTCGTTGAGGAAAAGACCACTTGAGGCAATTCGTCGTTCGTCAGCTCGTAGTTTTCGAATGTCAAGAATGTCACCCGGTCGTAGAGACAGCCGATTCAATATGACGCTATGACGAGTGTGAGGGTTTTCACCACCGATACGAACGTTAATTTGTCCGACCCGATACCGCTGCCCCTCAGCAACTTTGTACACCAAGTCAAGTTCACCAGGTTCTTCAAGGAATCGAGGGTCGGCTTGTATATCTGCAAACACGAATCCACGGCCACCATAGATATCACGAATAAGACCTAAGTCAGTATTCATATTACCTTGATGAAAGAACTCTCCACTTTTAAGTTTGAGGTCACGTTCAAGAAATTCTCCCTTAAAGCGGCTATTGCCAAGGAATGACACATTTCGAACCTTGTAGCGAGGCCCTTCATTAATGACAAATGTAAGTAGCGCCCAGTCTCGTCCGAGGCCATGTATGACCTGCACTTCGCGGCCAACACGTGCTTGGAAAAAACCAAGGCTTCGGTAATAGGCGGTAAGAGTATCAACGTCGGCATCAATTTTCTCGTGGTCAACGTCACCACCTAAGAACCAGAAAAATCCTGGCTTCGATTTGATTTGTGTGAGAAGTCGAGCATCACTGGCAATGCTGTTACCCACAAAAGTAGTCCAAAAGGATTTTCGACTGCGGCCTTCATCGATGAGAAAGACGGCTCCCTTATCACTCGATTTGGTTCCTTCAACGGTTGTCACGCGGGCCGTGTCATAACCTTTTTCGTGGTAATAACTTTCGAGTTTCCGGCGGGCTTCCTCAATGCCATAGGTATCAATGGAATCACCAATGTCGATTTCTGCTTTTTTGCGTAGTGTACGTGTCGTTATTCGTTGGTTCCCGACAAACTTTACGTAGCGTAGTGTCGGACGTTCTACCACGGTAAAGACCACCACAACGCCCTCGCGTACCCGCACATATTTTGGCAAGACGTCAATAAATTTTCGTGTTCGATGAAGTGTGCGAACATCTTCCTCAATGGCTCCTGGATCAAAAATTTGTCCAGCTCGAGTATTGAGTTGCGGTAGTTTTGAGATTTCAACAGTTTCATTTCCTTCAATCCGAACCTCAACAATGCGTCCGTCTTGTTCTGAAGCTGTTGGAGCAGTCGATGGAAGTGGTTCAATAGACTTAGATTGGGCAAAAGCATCGTTTGAAATGAAGAGCAATCCAACCAAGCCGGTCATGCAGAATAGACGGAAACTCTCCACAAACGTGGAGAGTTGAGAGGCCCCGACGATACAATTTTTGAATATACGGGTGTTCGGCATAGGTGATTCGGCTCAATCAATTGGTCAATCAGCGTCTTGATTCATCAAGCCCGGTGAACGAGAGATCGATTTATCAAGTCGCTGAGAAATACCGAAGCAACTCTGTTCTCCACAAGGTGAAAAGTCTCTTTTGTTGAAAACTACGGGTTATTTTCTGGCAAAAAAGAACTCATTCTCTAAGACAACGGTTGAAGTTTGCTTACCCAGTCTGCGATGCTTAACTGATCGATGTAGCCTCCACACTTAATATGAGTGTTTACGGAGCGAATGAGGATTTGCTCAGAGGCTACGGGTCCACATGACTCATAATGAAAATATGCCACCGACTGTAATCAATTTAAATGAGTCTGAAGATATACGTGATGTGGTACATCGCGTTGTACAATCGCTTGCTGAAGGAAGCATTGTCGGGGTTCCAACTGAATCAAACTATTGTTTTGTTGCTGCTGGTACCTGTGAGACAGCTGTTGAGAAAGCCTGTGCTTTAGCTGATGACTATCACAACGAGCCCAAATTAACGATTGCTATTAAAAGTTGCGACGAAGCAACTGACTGGGTTCCGGATATGCAACCACTTGCAACACGGTTTGCCAGACAATGTTGGCCAGGCCCATTGGCAATGGTATTAGCTGATAATCATCCAGATGGTCTAGTACAGCAACTACCGGTGTCGAACCAACCATACGTTTTGCGTGATGACAAAATTCGATTACGGGCACCTCGACATAGAATATTACAGGACTGCATGCGACTTTTTGCTGGCCCAGTCGTACTCGCAGAGTTTGGTGGTAGTCCAGATTCTCCTACTACAGTCATGGATCTCATGAGTCGTTGTGAAGAGCATGACAAGTCGATGCTCTTTTTAGATGATGGCATACAGCCACTTCATGAACCAGTTTCAACAATTGAGATTTGTGATACAGGCTATCGTGTGATTCGCGGCAATACCCTGAGTCATGAAGATCTTCAACGTTTTGCAAGATTAAAGATCTTGTTTATCTGTACAGGGAATACCTGCCGTAGTCCTATGGCTGAGGTACTGCTTCGAAAACATATTGCTCAACGATTACATTGTTCAATGAACGACATTCGAAAATCTGGCGTTGAAGTCCAAAGCGCAGGTATCTCTGCTTGGGGAGGAAGCCCAGCAAGCGAGAAGGCGATTCATGCAATGCAGCAAATAGGAATCGATTTATATGGTCACACGAGCCAACCACTTACTGAAAAATTACTTCAGGAGGCTGAAATTGTCTGGACGATGACAGCGTCTCATCGCTCTACAATTCTCGCTCAGTTTCCGAATTTTACTGACCGAGTGCACATGCTTTCACCTAGAAATCAAGACGTGTTAGACCCATTTGGAGGCACGCAGGAAGCCTATAACCAGTGTGCTCAACAAATCCGTGAGCATCTTGACGCTCGAATCGATATACTAGACCTTGGTAATTCATCACAGATCACGTAGTAGATTCTACGTAGTCATGTGTGTAATTTTTGGTTTTACGTGCGGGAGCCATGGCCTGCAGCCTGGATTTATTGAATGAAAATAGCGATCGGAAGCGATCATCGAGGTGTTGATGCCCGCCGTCGTCTGATCGGATTCTTGGAACGTCATGGTCATTCTGTCACTGACTGTGGTAGCCATGATGAGACAGCAGTTGATTATCCAGATGTTGCTGCCAATGTTTCTCGGCAGGTTGCTGATGGAACAACTGACCGAGGCATTTTACTCTGCTGTACTGGTGTAGGGATGGCCATTGCTGCGAATAAAATCCCCGGTGTTCGCGCTGCCACGTGCCATGATGAGGTTGCGGCTGAAATGAGCCGACGGCACAACGATCTGAATGTTCTTTGTCTGGCTGCAGAAATGGTAGGTGCAGAACAGCAAGAGAAAATGACAGAAATCTGGCTTAATACGGATTTTGAAGGTGGACGTCACGAACGGCGATTAAGCAAAATTTCTGCTCTTGAGGAAATGGCGTGTGAACAGCGGAACACCTGAACGCATCCTGTATTCCTTATATCCTGCCCAAAACGGTAGCACCCGGCAATAGACGCGCCCTCGTGGTAACGTCGGTCAAATATGCTGATTTTATAGGCCGGCGAAGACTTGTCATGTCGTAACGGTTGCGCCGAAACACCGAGTAATTTTTTAAGAAAAATTACTTCTCAATTCGTTGCGTCAACGAATCACGTTGGTAATGTCGGAAGTATGGAATCCATGCGTTTATGGGTTTTTGCCAAACACTTATTTAAATCGCCGCCTTGGTGAAGGTTGCATTATGAATTTCACAAATACACCGAGTCCTGAAGAAGTGTCATGCCTGTTGCAGAATGCAGCATTGCGTGATGCAATCGAACCATTTTTTGAGGATGACACTTTTGGTGACATCGATTTTTTTGAAATGCCTACCGAAGTAGAAAATCGTTATCTGGAATCGATGTTGGCTTGGGAACGAGCGCCAGTTTTACCCGTAGGTCGTTGGTTCAATCCACCGATTATATTGGAGCCAGTCTGTAATCTTTGTGACGAACAGCTGCGGGAAGAGTTGTGGGCAGTCATTGAGAGACTCTACGAGGGTCGTGTTGTGCTCGACTTTACTGACCATCTCTCAGATCGTGAACTCTACAATCTCATTCGTCGGGAAATTCTTCCGACGTCTGTTAAACGTGTTGATTTACCAGATAATTATTTTCATTGGGATTGCAGTGTTGCTGGTAGAGGACCTGAGATTTCTGCTGCTGATTGGTATCCCGAAGCGGTTGCCGAGTCATTAATTTGGCTGACCTATTACGCCGATAATGCTGAGCGAAGTGAATGGGAAGCTGAGTATTGCATCGATCTTCCACCCTGTGAGATTCCGCCGTTCCCACGAGCGATGCCGTCTGCCCCGGTATGAGTGATGTATTGACATAAACCAGTTTTGCTCAACGCATTGTTCGCTGTAGAATAGGTTGAAGAAATACCTCATTATTGAGGTTTAAAGGCGATCTGAATTCTGTGTGCCCAACCTGACAAGTGAGAACACTCATGGTTTTTTACCGATTGTCTCTTATTACTCTTTTCTTTTTGTCAATTTGCTGTGTTGCTGCTGGACAAAATTCTACAGTGACAACACCACTGGAAGTTAAAAATGCTATTACAAAAGCGTCCTTTTTTTTGAGGGAGTATGGACAACAGCCGGATGGCAGTTTCTCGCCGCAGAGTGGGCCAGCAATTACAGCACTTGTAGTTAAGGCACTCGTTCGGAATGGAACGCCTGCTCGTGATCCAATGGTGGAGCGGGGTATCGAATATATTCTTACATTTCAACAAACTGATGGTGGAATTTATCAGCAAGAATCGATAGTTTCTAATTATGAAACATCAATTGCCATACTTGCTCTCAAAGCATGCAATGCCTCAGGGCAATATCAGGAGATAATACAAAAAGCCGAACAATTCATTACAGCAATTCAATGGGATGAAAGCGAGGGCAATGTTCCTGCTGATCCTGAGTATGGTGGCGCAGGATATGGTCGGCATGAGCGTCCAGATTTATCGAATACAGCATTTCTTATTGACGCACTGCATGGAATTGGTACAGGTCCCGATAATGCAGCTATTAAGCGGGCGTTGATTTTTGTATCGCGATCACAAAACCTAGAAGGCGTCCACAATTCGCTCCCTTTCGCAATAAAAAATCCTGATGGAGGTTTTTATTACACGCCAGCGAATGGTGGTGAAAGTCAAGCTGGTAAAACAGCAACCGGCGGTCTCCGAAGTTATGGATCAATGACATATGCAGGGCTAAAGAGCATGATCTACGCTGGTGTTTCATCCGATGATCCACGAGTTTTGGCTGCGAAGGACTGGCTGCGAAGGCACTACACATTTAAAGAGAATCCGGGTATGGGAACTGCCGGTCTGTATTATTATTTACATTGCGCTGCGAAGGCACTTGACGCCTTGGGCAATGACGAATTCGTAGATGTGGATGGTGTGTCGCATGAATGGCGAAAAGACCTTACAACGGCAATTTTAAGTATGCAACAGGCCAACGGTTCATGGGTAAATGATAATTCTCGATGGCTTGAGGGAGATGCTAATTTGGTGACGAGCTATGCACTTCTTGCATTGAGTTATGGGCAGCCATCTCCTGCGAATGCGGTTGACTAGGTTGAGTACATGAAAGCTGAATACTAGGTGACATTCTGAAAAGAGCAGCTTTTTTTCGAACTGGCTTTTTGCAAGTTGTGATCAAGAGGATGTCGAATGACTGATAGCAAGTTACAATCAGCTGCAGCGAGGGACGATATCACAATTGATGATATTGCAAAACGTGCTCGTGTTTCGAAGAGTACTGTGTCAAGAGTTTTGAATCGAAGTGCAGTCGTTCATGATCACAAGAGAGCCGCTGTTGAAAAAGCTATCGATGAGCTCGGCTATAAGCCAAATATTTTTGCACAAGGTTTAGTCAGTGGTCGATCCATGACGCTTGGCATTCTCACTCAGAACATGGGCGGCCATTTCTATGATTCAATTGCGCAAGGAGCCATTGAGGGTTTAGCAGACTCTGGTTACACACCACTTTTTGTTGATGGAGGTTGGCAACACACCAGAGAGGTTGCTTCCATAGAAGCCCTTCTCTCACGCAAGGTGGATGGCTTATTGGTAGTCGGTGGGAGAATAGATGCTTCAACACTTGTGAAATACAAAAACCAGGTGCCACTTATTGTTATTGCACGAGATATTCAGGGTCTCGAGGGTCGATGTCTCGCAGTCGATAATAAGCAGATCGGTTATTTGTCGACAAAATATCTTCTTGAGGAGCAGCATTCACGGATTGCATTTATTCATGGAAAAGAGAATCATCCTGATGCTCAAGATCGATTTACTGGTTATTTGCAAGCTTTGAGAGAGGCTGGAATCAGTCAATCTGAAGAACTTGTTTATCACGGAGACTTTAGTGGGCACGCTGGACTCAAGGCTGTAAATCATCTTCTTGATCAGGGCATTTGTTTTAGTGCGATCGTAGCAGCGAATGATATGGTTGCGTTTGGTTCGAGATTGGCACTTTATCGACGTGGTATTCGCGTTCCAGAAGATATTTCAATCATCGGGTGTGATGACCAAGAGGAGGCAGCCTTGATGCTGCCACCACTCACGACTGTACGGCAACCCTCTTATGAAATGGGTGTTGCAGCTGCCAAAGCACTTCTTTCTTTGATAACTAAGAAAGAATGTGAGTTGCCCAAATTAGAGCCAGCACTACAGATTCGGGAAAGCGTTAACCGATTTACTAAGTCATGACTTAAAGATACATAGATCATTGGATTATCTTTGAGTGAATTATTCTTTTAAATCAAATAGTCTTCTTAGTGCCTCCAAGAGGCCGTGAGGTGGACCAGCCTTACTTTCGCTTCGAAGGGAAACCATTGGAGGGTGCAACATTTTCGCTGCGTACCTTTCAAATGCTTGGCGAATTTCCAGCTGGCTATTTTCGTCAAGTTCCGGGAGTTTACGAAATAGTCGATCAAGTTCTAATTCACCTGTTTCTTCCCATCCTGCGCGGAGTTGTTCAATAACCGGTACTGTTGAGCGGTGATGAAGTTCACCCATAAATCGACGTGTTTCTTCTTCAACAATTGTGAGTGCAGCGGGCAATTCTTTTTGTCTTCTACGACGATTTGAATCACAGGTTTGGCTAAGATCATCAATTGAATAGAGCCATACTCCTGGTCTTCCACCGATTCGTGAGTCGAAGTCACGGGGGACTGCAAGATCAAGAATAACAAGGGGACGACCCTGCCGCTGACCCTCGATTTCTTGGTAGAGATTGTGCGATACAACAGGTTCTGAAGCGCCGGTTGTACTCACAACAAGATCAGCTTCAACAATCTCATGAGATAAATTCTTGAAATCACCAGTTTGTGCACCGAGTCGCTCAGCCAAGTCGTGAGCGCGTTCGATAGAACGATTGATTATTCGAATGTTACGCGCGCCAGCATCACTGAGATAACGAAGAGTTTCAGCGGCCATTTTTCCAGCTCCGATGAGGAGCACACGTTTGTCATCAAACCTTTCGAAAACACCACTCGCAAAATCAGCCACTGCAATGCTTGGGATTGAGAGGCGTTCCCGTCCCACTGCTGTTTCATTGGTCACACGTTTTGCTGCTCTTAAAGCGGCCTGGAAAAGTTCACTCGTAAGAGGTCCAGTTGTGCCGCTTTGTTGAGCTAATTGCCATGCTTGTTTTACTTGTGCAACGATTTGTGGTTCACCAAGCACCATGCTGTCGAGTCCGGCAGCAACACAAAAAAGATGCTGTACAGCAGCCGTCCCTTGTTCACCACCAAGTACAGTGCCGACATGGGTAGGATCGACACCTCTGCATTCAGCGAGAAACATCGCCAATTCGTCCGGTGGTGGCGGTCCGCTCCGTTGACCATCGGCAGCGTAGAGTTCTATTCTGTTGCATGTCGACAAAAGAACAGCTTCGCTACCTGGAAATTGCTGTTGGAAGCGAGCGAGAGCCTGACTTGCTTGCTCTGATGAGAAAGCAAGTTTTTCACGTAGTTCAATCGGTACTGTCCGATGATTTCCACCGGCAAAAGTGAGGCTCATGCAGCGTCCTCAACAAGAACATGTGAAAGAAAAACACTCTCTTGTGGTGGGGCAAGGCCATGCTGTGTGTTTCCAAGTACACCCCATAAAATTGATAGCGTAAGCATTGTAAGACTGACGAGTGACAAAACGGCAGTGACTCTCCGGCCGATTGCATGTTTTCGCATAGTTCGTGATGTAGCAGCGACGACAATAAGCCATGCAACCAGTGCACCCATTCGAAGGACTACAGGGTCAGTCCAAGGTACACTGCCTATCAAACCACGTTGCTGATTTACGACATTTAATATGATTCCGGATAAAAACCCAAAGCCTCCAGATGTGGCAGCGATCACTGTCATCCTTGATGACCAAATAGAAAGCTTCTCTAAGCTTGGCATCCGAAACCCTTGAATAGGCGCTTGCTTTCGAGCTAGCCGCCCAGCTTGTATGAGCCACATTCCGCCGGCTAAACCACCGAGAACAACAGCGACACTCATAACAAGATTAAAGCTCCCGTGAATAACACCCCAAATCTGTGTTGCAGGGCTTTGTGGAAATGGTTCACGGCTTGAAAGTTCAGCAGCTCCTATAAGCGCTAACACAATCGGAAGGATAAAAAGACCAACCGGTGTTCTTGGATTCGAGAGTGTCATCCATAGAGACCCTGCCGCTAAAAGCCAAGCGGCTAGTAGGTACCAGTCGAAGGCACTCGATAATGGCATGTAGGGAAGTGTCGTCGCCCGCCAGAGAAGATAAAGGCTGTGAGCAAAGAGTCCCGCAGTCACAAAACCAATCATTGTGATGCCACGCACCCCGGACCTAAACCACAGACGACTTGCTTCAAATATGAGAGCAACACCATAGCTGGCAGCGAAACAGACAACAGAAATTCGTGAGATAAAATCAGCCATTGGAACCCAATTGAAACCAGTTGTTCACAACCAATATTACTAGTTTAGATTGCTAGTCTAGATAGAGCACGCCATCAAGACGGTACTAAAGCAGTGTTAGAGCGAATGCTAATACATCAAACCGCTCAATTTTTTGACCGAATTAGACTATTTAACTATTTTCCGGAAGGAATTTTCTTATTGTACTCGAGAATACGTTACTTTTGAGTGAATGAATCTTACCGTTCACTTACTATACTTGGCGATATGATCTCTGATAACAAAGCCTCAGAAAAAAAAAGGCAACCCAAAGGCAACGTCGAAGAATCCCTTTTTATGAAGGCTTGTCGTTGTGAATCGGTCCCTCGTCCACCTGTTTGGCTGATGAGGCAGGCAGGTCGTTATCTACCCGAATATCAGGCAATTCGCAGTAAGGTAACATTCTTGGAACTTTGTAAAAATCCAACACTTTCGGCTGAAGTGATGCTGGCAACGGTTGATAGGCTAGGTGTCGATGCCGCAATAATTTTTAGTGACTTGTTGCCAATTTTACAGCCAATGGGACTCGATTTAGAATTTGCTGTAGGCGAAGGTCCGGTCATCCATAATCCACTTCGGAACCGGACAGATCTTGATCGGTTTTATGAACTTGTTGATGTTGACCCACTCAAGTTTGTGTTTGAAACAGTCAGAGCCACGCGTTCTGGTCTTCAAGAAGACCTGCCGCTTATTGGTTTTTCGGGCGCTCCATTTACTTTGGCTGGATACGCTATTGAAGGTGGAACAAGTCGGAACTGGTTACATACGAAACGATTTATGTTGACTGATCCTGATGCGTGGCATGAACTTATGGGGAGACTTGCCAGAACGATAGGAAGATATCTTCAGGCTCAATTTGACGCTGGGGCGAATGCAGTGCAGGTTTTTGATAGTTGGGTAGGCTGTTTGTCGCCGAACCAATATCGTGAGTATGTCTTACCCCACAGCCGAACGGTTTTGGAATCAGTTGTTGGTCGTGGACCAGTCATTCACTTTGCCGCTGGCAATCCATCGCTGCTACCACTTGCTGCAGAAGCTGGTGGAACAGTGATGGGTATCGATTGGCGAATTGAATTAGATGAAGCCTGGCGGCAAGTGGGCTTTCATCGCGGCGTGCAGGGAAATCTTGACCCTGCGGTATTGCATGCGACTCCCGACGTTGTCCGACGTCGCACAGAAGATATCTTGAGAAGTGTCGCAGGACGCCCCGGGCACATCATGAATCTTGGACATGGTATACTACCAGAAACTCCGGTTGAAAACGTTCTTGAATTTATTGCGACTGTACAACAAAAGTAATAAATTTAGGTGATCAGTATAAGGACAATCGGAGAATTCTTTGAATATTTTCTGCCTGTGTTTTTGAGTGAATTGGGGTACAACTTAGGGTTGGCTTGTGCGGCACTGGACAGTCTCGCTGTAGCTCATTTTATATTTATCCATTCGCTAAAAACCGATACGTACTATGACCACTCTGGAGCAGCGTCTCTTTCATCTTTTTAATCCACGTGATCGTAAGAGAGCTCGTGGCCTTATCCCAGAAAAAGTAATCTGTCCCCGAGTTGGTCAGGTTCAGGCAACACTTTCAAGTGATGATGGGACAAGCCATGAGGTTCTGCTCGAGCTCTCGGCAAATCGACGTGGTGGTATGATTCTCGAAAGTCGTTGCACAAGTCCTGATGGGCGAGCAGGCAAGCCGTGTGCACTCGTTGCCGCGGTTTTACTGGAAGTAGATAGACGTGGTTTGCTTAGTGGTATAGCAGAGCAAACACCAGTGACACTCGATGTCGTTGCTGATGATATGGAAGATTTTGAGGAATTTGAATCAGAAGATGTTGTGGGTGCGAGCCTAGGGAATGAGACAGATCATCAGGGTTCACTGCAAAATGGTAGCCCGCCGCAGCAGAGTCCAATCGGTGAGAATCAATCGAGTCAAAAGAAGGTGCGACAGCCAGCGTGGTCGACCGAGCTTGAAAACCGTCGACGGTTGGTCGAGCCAGCATTAAGAACTAGCAGTGTTGTTTTAGGTGGATTGCGAAAAAGTACTGGCACACTCATGTTTCTACTTGATGCGGCATCGGCAGACAGTCGATTTGTTGCCTTGCAGCCATGCCGTATGCCGATTGATGAATTAGGTAATCCAAATGGTCAGCCAAAACCAATTATTATTGGGCCTCAATCAATTTCATTTGGGCATTTTGATGCTGATGAAAGGCGCGTTTTAGCAAATCTCGCTGGCACAACGTCTGGCGAGACACACCATGGGGGTCAGACTCTTGAAGAGCGGACCATGAGTCGGTTTCTCCTGAGCCGACAATCTGCATCGCAGGATCTTGCAATGCTTTGTGCAGAAGGAAGATTAGTTTTTCAGCCAGAACCTCGTCGTTCACCTGAAACAGTCGTACCTTTAGTATGGGATGCCGGTCGACCATGGGAATTCGCTTTAATGGTCGAACCCGGTGACGATACAGGCCTTGAAGCATGTCTTGAAAACGACCTTCTTTCTAAAAGTGAAAAGCGAATCTGTCCGAAGAAAGCGAGTCTTCATGGTCTTCTTGTGCGAGGGAGCGAGCGACAGTCCCTCCAAACACCAAGGTTGATTCTGCGAGCAGGATTTATTGTCCTCAATGATCACTTGTGCCGGCTTGTGATTGATGCAACTGCCGAAGAACATCAGACTGAATACTCGGAAAGCGATGAACCCGCGGCTATTCGGGGTTGGATGGAACAATTCGATCGGCGAGGTCCAATTGAACTCTCAGGATCACAAATCGATGGACTGATTGAGCAGCTCGCTTCATTGGCAGATTTACCAAAATTAGAACTGCCGGGATGGACAGGGTGGCAGGTAGAGTCAGGAAAGCCCCAGCCAAAACTAGTATTAGATGATTCACCAGACGTGAAAGATGATCAACAGGATGAAATTATTGATCCAGAAGCATCGCTTGGTAGGCCGAAGCGTAAGTCACGTAAAAGTAAATCTAAGGTTCAGCTGGGTGGTAAAATTTGGTTTGACTATGGCGGGATTCAAATAGCAGCAGATGATCCCGCAGGTGGTGCGGCCGATGCGGCACGGCGGCGACTTGTCAGGCGAAATAGAATAGCAGAGCGTATAGCGCTTACTGCGCTTCCACGTTTTGGATTTTCTCCAGTGCGAACCGGACAGACGAGTGTCATTGAAGAAAATGACATTCCCACACATCACGTTGAGGTCCCTCGTTCACGACTAGACGCTTCGGTATCTCAGCTAGCGAGTGTTGGGTGGGCAGTTGAGGTCTCTGGTCGACGATACCGGCCAGCTGGCAATGTCGCTTGGAATGTGAATAGCGGTATTGACTGGTTTGAGCTTTCTGGATCAATCGACTTTGGTGGTGTAACTGCAGATATGCCTGAACTCCTCTCAGCCCTCGCAAGAGGTGATCGAGCAGTTGATCTCGAGGATGGTTCTCGTGGAATTTTGCCCGCTGACTTTGCGACGCAGCTAGAGCCACTACTGGCACTTGCTCAGCAAAAAGACGGACGCCTTCGATATGGTCGTATGCAGGCAGCTTTACTCGACGCACTTATAGCCGGAATGCCTCAATCTCGAGTAGATGATGCATTTTCAGTCATTCGTGACGAATTGGCTGCAGGTGGTAGGCCGGAGCCGGAAAATGAACCAGACGGATTTCAGGGTAGTCTGCGTCATTACCAAAAAGAAGGCTTGGGATGGCTCAGCTTCTTGGAGCGACTTGGCCTTGGAGGTTGCCTTGCTGATGACATGGGTCTTGGTAAGACAATTCAGGTGCTAGCGCTCCTTGTAAGAAGGCGACGTGTGCTCCAAGAATCTGGTATAGCTATGCGCCCTTCGCTCGTGATTGTGCCAAAAAGCTTGATATTCAATTGGATGGAAGAAGCAAAACGTTTTGCGCCAGAGCTACGACTGCTTAACTACACTGGTCAAGAGCGAACTGATTCAACAGAGACGCTAGCTCAATTTGATCTTGTTCTTACAACGTACGGAACTCTTCGTCGTGATATAAATCAGCATCGCAAAATTGATTTTGACTATGTCATTCTTGATGAGGCCCAATCAATAAAGAATGCAACAAGTCAGGCTGCAAAAGCGTGTCGCTTATTGGGTGCGAGGCAGCGATTAGCTCTGACGGGTACACCAGTTGAAAATCATATTGGTGAGCTGTGGAGTATTTTTGAATTTTTAAATCCGGGGCAACTTGGGACGGCTGGTCGTTTAAAGAAGTTTCTAGCAGGTGGTCGGGGTAATGGATCAGAACTTGTCGCTCGTGCTGTACGCCCTTACCTCCTTCGAAGAACAAAAACAGAAGTGCTCTCCGATCTTCCACAGAAAACAGAGCAAACGTTGTTCTGTGAGTTGGGTGATCAACAAAGAAAAGCATATGACGATCTTCGCCAACATTATCGTAATGAACTGACCACGCGAATCGGTCAGCAGGGAATTGGTCGTAGTCGCATTGCAGTTTTGGAAGCCTTGTTACGACTTCGTCAAGCAGCCTGTCACCCAGGCTTGATCGATGCAGCTCGAATTGATGACCCATCTACGAAATTAGATACGTTGTTGGAGCAACTTGATGAGGTGCTTGATGAAGGTCACAAGGTCCTTGTATTTAGCCAATTCACAAGTTTTCTTGCGATTCTCCGGCGAAAGTTAGATGCAAAAGGTCGGACATATGAATATCTTGATGGGAAGACTACTGATAGACAGAGCCGTGTTGAGAGATTCCAGGAAGATCCTGAATGCCGGCTGTTTCTTGTGAGCCTCAAGGCAGGAGGGCAGGGTTTGAACCTAACTGCGGCTGATTACGTTTATATTTTGGATCCTTGGTGGAACCCAGCAGTGGAGGCTCAGGCAATCGACCGTGCTCACCGCATAGGTCAGACACGTCCCGTTTTTGCCTACCGACTTATTGCCCAAAACACAGTTGAAGAAAAGATACTGGCACTCCAGGATCAAAAACGGGAACTCGCAGCGTCGATTATTAGCGCCGATACCGGTATTCTTTCAGGCCTTACAACGGAAGACGTAGAAATGCTTCTTTCGTAAAATATTTTTGAAATATCCTGAATCTTATAGAATCTCAGTTCATACGACACATTATTGAGAATCTGGCGTTGCTGTAACAAGAAACGTAAAAGTCTCCAGATGTTTTGAGAGGCATTTTTGGATTGATGATAGAAAGATACGAAGCATCGGTAATGAAAAAGTAAATGATGAATTAGTAAAAACACCTTGTGTATCTCCGTGTATTCAAAAATGTTTATTAACGAATCAACTGCGCATCACAAAATTCTTGTTGTAGATGATGAAGAAGACCTTCTCGAGTTAGTGCGGTACACGCTCGCTAAGGAGGGGCATTCCATCACGTGTGTCGACACTGGTGAGAAAGCTATTGATTCAGTACAGCGCAAACTGCCCGATCTGATTGTTCTCGATCTAATGCTTCCTGGTATCGATGGCCTTGAAGTATGTCGCCGTTTGAAAAGAGATTCAAAAACACGAGAAGTACCAATTATAATGCTCACGGCTAAAAGTGAGGAGCGAGATGTCATTACAGGTCTTGATGGAGGTGCAGATGACTACATTACAAAGCCTTTTAGTCCCCGAGTGCTTCTTGCAAGAGTAAAGTCGCTTTTACGCCGCAAAGACGTAGAGCTTCGTAGTCAGCAAGAGACAACGATTCAAATTAGAGACTTAATAATTCATCCTGGTCGGCATGAGGTAACGCTTCATGGCAATGAACTCAGGTTGACTTATACGGAGTTTGCGCTGCTTCAATTCCTCGTGAAAAGGCCAGGGTGGGCTTATACACGAAGTCAAATTGTTGATGCAGTAAAGGGCGAGGATTATCCTGTCACGGAACGGTCAGTTGATGTTCAAGTAGCAGGTTTGCGTAAGAAGCTAGGCGTATTTGGTAGTAATATTGAGACTGTCCGGGGCGTAGGGTATCGGTTCCGGGCATGAATTCTTGAACCCCCTTGTAATGTTATGCCCAAACCTCGGCTCGCAAGACATTTTTTTGTAACCTACGCGGTGGCATTAGTCACGGTGTTAGCTGGGTGTTATTGGTTGACAACTGTACGCATGGCCTCGGTTATAGAGGAAGCCGAATTTGAGCGAATGACGGCAGCAGCCGTCGGATTGGCAGACGTTCTTGAAGACGTTGCTAATTTTCCAGGACAGGAGCCATATGAGCAACTGTCTTATAAAAACATAATTTCAAAAGAACAGAAATTTGAGATTATCGATTTTAAAGGAAGTCGTATAGATACAAAATTCTTTGCGAAACCAGAGCAGGATGAAGCTGTAGATAGTTTGCCCGGTCTTTCACAGCTGCTCAGTGAGACACAGTCTGGGAGAATTGCAAAGACAAGTAGCTTTAATGTCGATAGCAAGAGTCGCCTTTTCGTAGTAGCAGTTCCGTTTTCTCCCGGGGATATTCCTTTAGGAGCTCTTTGTCTCTCAGTTGAAACAAAAGAAACGGACCGGATACTTTCAGAATCATTAAAGCAACTTTTCATTGGCTATGTACTTTTTGGTTTATGCGCGTTAACCATAGGATGGTTCATTGCTCTTTGGGTTGCCAAACCAGTTCACGACCTTGCTCGTGCGGTCCAACGTGTTGCAAGTGGTGATGAAACAGAGCGAATACTAAAGCCGGAGGTAGCAGAATTAGCCGCTATTGCTGAAGCAACGAGTAGATTGAAAGAAAAACTTGTAGAGCGGGGCTTAACTCTTGGGCGGAGAGATACTGAACAAGAGGCAGTGCTTGATAGCATGATGGAAGGTGTGCTTGCAGTTGATGTTCGGCAGAGGATTGTCGGTCTCAATCAAGCAGCGGCGAGGCTCTTGAATATTGATATTGAAGTTGCTCTTCGGCAACCTCTTCAGAGTGTGGTGAGAAACCCGGCAATTCGGCACTTTGTTTTACGAGCAATTGATTGTCGTGAGCCGATTGAGGATGACTTTGACTTGCCGGGCCCGCCAAAAAGAACAATGCGTGCTCATGGAACAGCACTCCGAGATCCTTCAGGGGAGGGTGGAGCTGTTATTGTTTTAAATGACGTTACTGAATTAGAGCGTTTAGAAATTGTCCGACAAGATTTTGTGGCGAACGTATCTCATGAATTAAAGACACCCATTGCAACAATAAAAGGATTTGTGGAAACACTCCTCGATGGTGCAATGAATGAGCCGGATGACAATACACGATTTTTATCTATCGTCGCGAAACAAGCCGATCGACTTGAATCAATTATTGAAGACTTGCTCGCTCTATCACGAATTGAACAAAGTGAAGATTCTGGCTCACTCCCATTAGAGCCGACACGAATAGCTGATCTTTTAGCAACAGCTTGCTCAGACTGCATGCCTCGCGCAGCAGAGCAGGGAATTGAGATGAATATCGATTGTGATACGAATCTCATTGCGGATGTTAATGCGCCTCTCATAGAACAAGCAGTTGTCAACTTAATTGAAAATGCAGTTAAGTACAGTGGCACACATCAGCCAATATTAATTTGCGCAAGGCTTGAAAGAATTCCTTTGGAGAATAAAGAAGAACTTACAATTAGTGTTGCTGATCACGGTTGCGGTATCCATCCGGAGCACCTGCCTCGACTTTTTGAACGCTTTTATCGTGTCGATAAAGGTCGAAGTAGGCAGGCAGGTGGTACTGGACTTGGCTTATCAATTGTGAAGCACATTGTCCAAGCCCATGGGGGAACTATTTCAGTAGATAGTCAGTTGGACGAAGGGAGTTTGTTTTGCCTTCGAATTCCGCGTGTTTGATATCTTTACTACCCTGTTATGTATGATGGGCAGAATATTATTCAGGAATGCTCTTCTCAGTAGATGATGTGGCTGCCAGTTCTTTATTGAACTGAAGTATTTTTTTCCAAGCACTTTCGGCAGTATCTGCATATTGGAAAAGATCAAGGTGTTCGTGAGATATGACGCCAGAGTCAGCGAGGAAGTCAAAGTCGATAACTTTAGACCAGTAATCACGCCCGAATAAAATTATTGGGATAGGCTGCATCCTGTGCGTTTGTCTCAGCGTGAGAGTCTGAAACATCTCATCGAGTGTGCCGAATCCACCTGGGAAGAGGACAGCACCTACGGACCGAAGAATAAAATGAAATTTTCGTAGAGCAAAATATTTAAATTGAAAGCAAAGTTCTGGCGTTATAAACGGATTTGGTTGTTGTTCTCCTGGTAGCTTGATGTTCAATCCAATAGATTTGCATCCAACATCAAAAGCACCTCGGTTGGCGGCTTCCATAATGCCTGGGCCACCCCCAGTGACAACGACATATGATCGCTTTTCATCACATTGATTATCGATGGAAACAAGTCGAGCAAACTGCCTTGCATCATCGTAAAAGTGTGATAATTCGACTAATCGTTCATTACGTTTGACCTCATGGATAAGCTTTGGGTCTTCAGCATCTATCGCTTGATTACGACGAGCTTCAGAGAGTCGTCGTTCCGATGCATTTTTTTCGATAATTTGTGTACCGCCGAATACAATGATCGTTGACTCAATATTATCTTCTTGAAAGGCAAGTTCTGGTTTACCAAGTTCCAGTAACATCCGGACGCCACGCATCTCAGTTCGCTCAAGGAGTGCACGATCGTCTTGGGCTAGGCTGTAGCTGGGTGAACGAAGGATTGCCTCCATGTTTTCGGCGACGAGTGCGATGTCATCTCCCAGAATAGTGTTCGGAAGATTGTCGCACATGTTACCGTGAGTCTCACTCCAAGGAGTATTCTCATTCGGTGCGTTATGAAGGACAGGTTTTTTCTTTTTTTTACTCATATTTTTTCAGGAGTGAATGTAGTGCGATAAAATTGTAGCGGTTTTTAAAAATAAACCGTCAAAGAATGGAAGGAATAATAAAGTATTAAATGGTTCATTCTTTAATAAAGAGAACACGCAATTCTAGCTATGGAGAGATACTGACGATACGAAATAGTATTATTTTCTACATAGATGCTAAGGAGGTATTTATGGAAGCACGTCCGAAAATTCAGAAGAATTTTTAGTTGCGTAACTTCTTCCGGCAACCGTCACAGATCCACGGTCAATTCTAAGAGAATCCACTTGCCAATGACGTGAGTCTTGATCCTTTGGATTCAGTGGATCTGAAGAATTAAACCTCTCAGGAACTGTTACAAAGAGAAGTGTGCGATCACGAAATCTTTGCATTTTTGTATGCATTCCTGTGGCTTTTAAAGTTTTACTGCACTCTTCAAGAACGGCATTACGAGGAAGTGGAAGTTGGCCTAGTCCGGCACGGCGAACAGTTAAGGCAAACTGATTAGACGATTTCAGCCTGACCTCAACATCAGCCCATGCAACGGCCGTCACTCCCCATGTAGAAACTTCTATTCCAATACGAACCAATTGGGGTTCGAGTTTGATACAAGGGCGAGATAATCGGCCCCACAGGGTGGTCTTTAATAGGTCAGGATGATTACGAGGTAGATCATGTCCCAACCATGCATTTATTTCATTTTCACGCACGCTGATACCCCATTTCTTGTCCTGCCGCAACTGATTGGTGACAGCAGCTACCTGTGTTACAAAACGTCCGGCGACGGATTGATCGTTGGATTCAATATCCACAACCGACTGATAAAACTGAGGTGGTACAAAGGCCATGCTTATAACGAAAAAAATTATGATGCAGCAGAACACGCTTACAAAAAGCATCAGGCGATATGTTCGTACGCTTCTCATGACGTGGTGAGAAGACGTATTTGCCTCTATGTATTCTGGTGGTCGCGAAGAATTTTTCGTTACAGTATCTTCCAAAACTGCTACCCCAAAGACCTACCCAGCAAGTTTGCATAATCTTGAGATTGGTAGAACACCATTATCTTCAAGAACGACATCTCCAAGTGCATCAATTTCTAGTTCGTCCCGTAGAACCCGCATTTCTGACGGAGCTTCAATACCTATCCGGACTTTACCACCGTTTACTCGTACTACTGTTACAACAACTGATTCTCCAACTCGAATGCGCTCATTTTGCTTTCGGGACAATACCAGCATAAAAGCCTCCATGTTTGTGAGATGAATTTGCGGAATGAATAGAGCTAGCGACTATGCAGACTTCATACGATCTTAGCGGGTAAACGGCACCACGACTTGGATCATCCAAAGATCTGGGGAAGATAGGAACTAAAGGGAATATCGTCCGGATGCCTAAGATTTCTTGGCCGTAACGATTTATCATGCAGTCATACGGATCATTCCGGCTGCACCGAGAGAACAACAAAAGTACAAAATCTTTTTATAAAATCTGTTTGCGAGTTGTTGGCCTGCTCAATAAGTTGAAAATTATTTCTTTTCAGTTTCCGTATATGCTGCGAGACTCACTTCTTCAGCAATTGCCATGCAGGCTTCAGCATCAGCAATACGTTGAAGATCATCAGCCCGAAGACCAGGATGAATTCGATGAGTCGAATGTAAATGACGTTGCATTACTGAGGAAAGTCCAGACGTAATAAGACTTCCTCCAGGATCAATTTGAAGGGTGACGGATGTTGGAAGTTTTATTTCGGATGCAATCCGCTTGTTGAGTTCCAGCCTTGGAAAAGGTGGGATACCACCAGGATGGAGAAGCGCGCGAAGGAGAATCGCTGTGTCTGCGAATTGACGATATTGATCAGCGATCTTTTGTGTGGGGGCATCTGTGACTTCAATACGGTACTGTGCTCTTGGTCCCACAAGTTCAATTGTGTTTACAGATTCATGAACACTATTGTCAAAATGTGGGCCACCAGCCCAGCAAATTAATTTATCGTCTGATGTGCGAGCCCATTTCGAAAGTGAGATACGTAATCGTTCGAGTTGAATTGAATCTACGGATGTCTTTACTTTCCGAAGTGGATCAATCAACAATACTCTTTCACGAGTTGGGTCGTGAAGGATTATCTCACCGTCAAAGGAATCTGATTCAGCTAATTTGGAATCCGGACTTTTTTTATCCAAAGTTGCAGCATCAAGAAAATCCCAAGCGACTTTGGATGAGAAGAGTGTCAGGCTTCGAGCAACTGGTACGTCTTTACGATCTGCAAAGACTTTAGTTTCAACTCTGAGAGTATCGGTGTCTTTTGCACTAGCACAAACTGCTTGTCCAAAGGAAAGCAGGATTGTACTGAGAAGACAAAATATTCGGAGAAGAGGTCGCGACCAATGACATCGAGTAATAGCCACATGTACCATGCTTTCAGTGTAAAATATCAAAATTTCGGTACTCTTCAGACCTTACCAAAAGATTACGTACTTGCCCTAGTGAGATTTCTTTTCTCAGCGGTATGAAGGATTCGGGTCATTTTCTGAGTAATTTCTGGTAAGACTAAAATTACCCCCGCTACCCCTCTCTCCTAGTTACATAATGTTTCTTTCTGATCTCCTTGTTGTTTTTGCTGTAACAGCAGTCGTGGTTTTTCTATTCGGGAGAGCCCAAATACCGAGTGTCATTGGTCTTCTTGTTTCAGGACTGGTAGTCGGTCCATACGGACTATCTCTTGTTGATGATTTGGAGAGTGTTGAACTTCTTGCTGAAATCGGTGTTGTTGTACTTCTGTTTACGGTTGGACTTGAAATATCTATTTCACGACTGCTTGCAATGCTGCCACTTATGGTGCGTATTGGCTTTCCACAGATTGTAGGTACAACGCTCTTAATTGCCGCAGCCTGTCGTTGGCATGTGGGGACTCTCCCGCAAGCTATTTTCGCAGGACTCTTGATTGCCATGTCAAGTACCGCAATAGTCCTCAAACTTCTAGCTGATCGAAGCCAATCTGGTACTCAGGCAGGACGTATCTCGATATCAGTACTGTTATTTCAGGATTTATTTGTAATCGTTGCAATGCTGGCAGTTCCTTTGTTGGCTGCCTCAGCTGAGGTCAGTGCAGAAGTTCATAGTCAGACTTCGTCACACCCAAGCCCTCCAGTACTTTTTGAAAATCCGTTCGTAGCAGTTCTTGCTGGATTTTTAATTGTGGCCGGTGTGCTACTCGCTGGCCGAATGATCATTCCAAAAGTCTTGCACGAAGTCGTGCGGCTACGGAACCGAGAGCTATTTCTTATAACGCTCGTACTGATTTGTTTAGGCACAGCGGCGATTACTGCAGCGGCTGGTCTGTCACTTGCTATCGGTGCTTTTATTGCAGGATTAGCACTTTCTGAAAGTGAGTATGGCCATCAAGCCTTTGCTGAGGTACTTCCTTTTCGTGATACCCTTGCCAGTCTATTTTTCGTTTCTGTCGGAATGTTGCTGGACATATCGTTCGTGTTTTCTCACCTTGGACTTGTGTGTCTTGTCGTCTTTGTGATTGTAGTACTTAAGATTTTTGCTACTGCGATACCATCAATAATTTCTGGATTTCCTGTAAGAACGAGCCTCATTGCGGGTAGTGTTATAGCGCAAGCAGGTGAATTTTCCTTCGTACTTGGATCACGGGGAGCCGATGTCGGTTTGTTAACAGGGGAGGACTACCAGACATTTCTCGCAGCTGCTGTCATAACGATGGCTGCTACACCACTCCTTACAATCTTAATGCCGAAGCTATGTGACGTGCTTGGTCAGAGCCCGTGGTTTGGCGGAATGTTCCATGATTCCCCGGCAGAAGATGATATAGGTCTGTCAGATCATGTGATCATTGCAGGCTTTGGTATCAATGGTCGTAGCTTAGCAACTGCTTTGGCGGAGTTTGGTGTACCGCATGTCATATTAGAGCTTAATCCAGAAACTGTGCGTACAGAGGCTTCGCTGGGTATAGATATTCGCTACGGAGACTGTACTCGACAACCTATTTTGGAGCACGCAGGAATTTTTCGTGCAAGAGCTTTGGTAGTAGCAATATCTGATCCAGCAAGCGCACGCCGTAGTGTGCGAGTTGCGAGGGATCTTGTTCCAGAGCTTGAAATATTTGTTCGGACAGAATATCTCTCAGAAGTTGATGAATTACGACTTTTGGGAGCTGACGTTGTTGTACCTGCAGAGTTTGAAACTGCACTGTCACTCTTCGAGCGGGTACTGAGTATTTACGATGTTCCAGAAGATAAAATTGATGATCTTGTTGACCAGCTTCGCCTTGAAAACTATGGCTTTTTGCGAAGTGGTGTGCGAAGACGGACAATTCAGTCAGTCGAGGGACCTGACCTTCATGATCAATTAGGCCGTTGCCGAATATCGCAACGTAGCGTTGTCGTGGGACAAACAATTGGTGCATTAGATGTTCGAGCGACCACAGGTGTAACAATTATCGCTATTCAGCGCAATAATCAGCAAATACGAAATCCTGGCCCAAGTTTAAAATTACAAATTGGCGATGAAGTTTCGTTTGTGGGCAGTCGCTCAGAGCGAATTGCTGCACATAAGTTCTTTCTATCGACGGTTACAACTACTGATCCAATATAGTTATGTAACTGAGTGTTGTTGGAGTAGTTCAAACGGAATGACTTCAAGCGCTTTCTCACTCGTTGCCTCAAGAACAACCGGTGGACCGCATCCGGCTCTCATAGCCTCAAGCCACCGAGCTGCACAAATGCACCACCGATCCCCTGGTACAAGTCCGGGAAAATTGAACTCGGGCCGTGGTGTTACGAGGTCGTTTCCTGCTGTCACAGTGAATTGCAGAAAAGCTTCAGTCATTACGGCGCACACTGTGTGAGAACCAGTATCATCAGAACATGTGCGACAAAGGCCATCTCGGAAAAAGCCAGTGAGCGGTTCAGTCGAACAAGGAATGAGTGTTTCACCGAGAAGATTGCGGTTTTGCTGCACTCTCGAAGAATCATGTAGTCCATCAAAACTAATCATTTTGTATTTCAATCAATTGGAGAATGGAAAGTGATTAACTTTAGGTACACAACAGTGAAGTATCTATTTTTAATATATATCATTGCAGCTAATACGTGCTAAAGGTGTCGTCATAATGGTTATGCTTAATTTACAAATTGCAACACCCAGCCGCTGGTTCTTGCAGGTTGATGAAAATTTGAATGAGATTCTTATTGACCACGCGCATTGTGAAAAGAAGGCTGCTGGAGTAGCAATGAATCTACTTTTTGCATATGTCGATAGTACAAAAATTTCTAGAGCAATGACTGAAATAGTCAATGAGGAGCTTGAGCATTTTCAGATGGTACTTGATTTATTAGATCATCGTGGAATTCAGTTTCGAAAGCTATCACCGAGCCATTATGGTCCACGGCTTCATGAGCTTATTCGCAAGAACGAACCAGAGAGAGCAGTTGACCGTCTGCTTGTTGCCGGCTTGATCGAAGCCCGTAGTTGTGAGCGATTCGCATTGCTCAGGGACTATGTCAAGGATGAGGAACTTCAAAAGTTCTATGGTGGGCTGTTTGAATCTGAAGCGAGACATCATGCAACATATGTTCGGCTTGCATGTGATTTGGCCACTGAGTCAATTGTTCATGACAGACTCCATTGGCTCGCTTTACACGAGGCAAAGATTATTTCAGAGGGTGATGAACGGCCACGAATGCATAGTTAGTGCCCCAAAACGACGAACTTTTTCGGTCTAAAACCCTCTCGTCATAGGACGCAACGCCTCTTCAATGCAAGCCAAAGGAATCAAGAATGTTGTTGGCAATTTCCTCTGGTGCCTGGTCAATGTCGAGAACAAGAGCATGCTCATCGATATCTGGTTCTTCTAGTATGTGAAGCTGACTCGTAAGAAGTTCTGGTGGCATGAAATGATCTGTTCGCTGAGTCAGTCGTTTTAGGAGTAGTTCTTTGGTTCCTCGCAAGTAGACGAGATGAATATCGCCTCGATTCGTAGTTAATATGCGACGGTATGATTTTTTTAATGCGGAGCAGCTGATGACACCGTTTGTGTCAGATCGACAATGAGAATCAATCCATTGAGAAATATTATGTAGCCATGGCTTACGATCGATGTCACTGAGTGGTGTGCCGCACGACATTTTCTCAATATTTTTTTGTGGATGAAGAGCATCACCTTCTTGAAATATCCAGCCAAGGTTTGCAGCAAGTTTTGCACCCACTGTCGTCTTACCGCATCCAGAAACACCCATCAAGATAATAATCATAAAAGATTTTGGTAAGCGGTTGTGTGCTATCAAGTTCTTATTTCTGCTTTTGTATCGCGTATGTATTTTGTAAAATAGTGCTCTGTGCGTTACTTGCTTCTGCATAAAAGTATAGGGACTAACACTTTCATGTAACTGATGTGACTGTTTTTAGCCTGGCATGAGATCAGAATTATCTTCTTGGAATGAAAAAATGTCTAAAGATACGATGTGTGTACGAGGTCCTGGTGAAGTGGCTGATGTGCAGATGCCTTCCGTGGGGCTTGGTCTGTGGAAGGTAGGTTCTGAAAACCTTGGTGAACTTATCCATGAGGCGATTCGTGTAGGGTACCGCCATCTTGACAGTGCATGTGATTATGGAAATGAAGCTGAGGCGGGAGAAGGTCTTCAGCGTACCCTTGCAACCAGCTCCTGTCAGCGCGAAGATTTATGGATCACTTCAAAACTTTGGAATACATATCATGAGCCTCGACATGTACGTCCAGCGCTCGAGAGGACGTTGAGAGATCTTCGACTGGAATATCTCGATAGTTATCTCATTCATTTCCCAATTGCTTTACAGTACGTTGCACCAGATAAGCGATACCCTCCAGGATGGTTTTTTGAACCTGACTCGCAAAAGCCTGTTATGAAATTAATGAGGGTGCCGATAGTCGAGACGTGGGGTGCAATGGAAGAACTTGTTGATGCCGGGCTTGTGCGGACTATAGGTGTCTGTAATTTTGGAACTTCGTTGCTCCGTGACTTGCAGGCTGGAGCAAGAATTCAGCCCTCAAGTTTACAAGTTGAGTTGCATCCAATGCTGACTCAAGAAAAGCTTATTCGCTTTTGTCATGAAGAAGGTATTGCTGTGACAGCATTTTCACCGCTTGGAGCACCTTCGTATGTTCCACTTGCTATGGCAGCAGAAAAAGAAAGTCTTTTGAAGCATCAAGTGATACTCGATATTGCTGCAGCAGTAACAAGAACGCCAGCGCAAGTATTACTTCGCTGGGGAGTCCAACGAGGAACGGCTGTTATCCCGAAAACTTCTCAACCGAAGCGGCTATTAGAAAACATTTCGGTTTTTGATTTTTCACTCTCTGCTGATCAGATGTTGGCAATCAGCAAGCTCAATGAAGGTCGAAGATTCAATGATCCTGGTGATTTTTGTGAACAGGCGTTCAATACATTTTATCCAATTTATGAATAACGTAGATACTCCTTACGGAAGCCTTTTGAAGCGAAGATCTTTATAAAAAACGACACTCTCTGGATCGTGAGCCTGTATTGCAAAAGTGCCTCGTGAAAGTTTTCTGCCTGCCATATTTTTTGGTGGCTGCCAATTGTCTGGCTCTGTCCAGTCAGTTGTAATTTCACCATTAATTTTGATCACGATATGTTTTCCTTTAACGATAATATCGTAGTCGTACCATTCACCATCCTTGACTGGTGATGTGTCGAGAACGTCGGCAACAGCGTAGAGGCCACCTGTTTTTTTGCGATCTTTGTGTGTCTGGTTAACTTGACACTCATAGCCAGCAGAAGGCCAGCCAGAGTCTTCGTATTGAGTATGAAAGTAGAGTCCACCATTAGCTTTTGGCATAGTTTTGACCTTTGCATGCCAGTGAAAACTTGTGAGCTGCTCATCCTCGGAGTTTTCTGGATCGCCAACCCAGAAGATATGACAGCGTGGGCCGTCGACCATAAGGGTGCCATTTTCAACATGAAATGAATCCGGATTCTCAGGATTTGCTTTCCATCCAGAGAAATCCTGTCCATTAAACATAGTGACCCAAGCGTCACTTGAAGTTTCTGCTGGCAATGCAAGTGGCATAGATATGACAAGAAAAACGATAGATAAAAGATATCTATTTTTAAGAAGCATTGAGAGATCTCCAAGATTGAGTTCACAAAAAAATGTACTAACTTAGCTTAGCGTATTTTTTTCTAAATCGTATTATGAAAACCAGTGTCATACGAATTGAAAATAAAAAGTTCACGACCAGAACAGTGCTTGTCACTGGGTGCCATCATTGTTTCCGAAACACTTGAAGCTCTTCATATGAGAGTAGACCATTACGATTAGAATCGAGGTTTTCAAAGCGGCTTTGTAGCCGCACTGGTAGCTCCTCTTTGTGCAAGGCATGATCACCATTTTGATCAAGTCGTAGAAAGATAGCCTTGAAATCCTTTTTATCTCGTAGTGGCGAATTTTCTCCACGTTTCCGTGAACGTGTGCCTGTCAAAGGTGTTCCCGGTGGAAGCCCGGGAAGATAATATTCAACATATCCAAGTAGCATCTCTTCAAATGTCTGCTGTCCCCAATGAACGGTCTGTGTTGGATCAGGGTTGGCCGGATTCTCTGCTGAGTTATCAAACCATGCCGTAAACGTAATGGTATCACCTTCATGAAATGTTCTAGGTTCAGCGTACCGGTAAAGGAGCTGCCAATTAAAATCATAGTTAGGTATATCTAAAAGTACTTCTTGAGTACCTGTGGTATTGGTCACCTCATACCGGCAAGCGCTACCGCGTAAATGCATATGCGGAAGAAATCCGAGTACCGTAGCATCGACGGGAAGCTTGAGAGATGCCTCTTCTCGATGGTGCTGGACGCCAGGTGGAATACGAATGTGATGATTTGAGAGGCCTTTGATACGCACTTCGTTCTCGGGATGTTCATCTGCATAGATAACTCCGACTCGCGTCTGGTCGGTCGTCGCTGTCCCATTTGGAGTGTAGTGCATCTGGAAAATAAAACGCGATCCTTTTGGAAGGTGGCGGGCAAAACCCTTGGGATATTTCCATACAGACTGACCAGGTACATAACCAGCCCAGAGGCCATCTTCTTCTCGCTCAGCCGCACTTTTCTTTCCTTGGCCAGGTACCTGAAGAGTGATGATGACATGATGCACGACTTCAGGACTACTGGGTTGGATTTCAATTGCTTGAACCCATTTTGATTCATCCAGAGTCGTATCAATAGTTATGTATTGATACGGCATGACACCTGTTGCCTGAACAGGTATTGGTTCAGAAAATTCCCAGACTCGATCAGGTTTTCCAATCTGCCAATCGGTTGGGAATGTCATCGGCTTGGGAGCATCTGCAAGATTTCCAAGCGGATGGTCACTTTGAACCCACGCAAGGAGGTTGTTCCGATCATCTGCGGTCAACGATCTATCATTTCCCCAAATGTGTTGGTGGTTTGTGGTTGATGTCTTGCTCGATTTTGACTCTTCAGCAAACCAGGGAGGCATGGTTTTGTTGGTCACAACAGTTTGAATCATGCCAGCATGTGCAACAATGTCC
>Ga0315320_10000571_pt1 | contig 30388 bp, 26 predicted proteins | sample M140m21515metaG_FD_203458 | JGI IMG/M metagenome (GOLD analysis project Ga0315320, IMG submission 203458) | Ammonia-oxidizing marine archaeal communities from Monterey Bay, California, United States - M1 40m 21515 | ecosystem: Environmental > Aquatic > Marine > Coastal | place: USA: California... | reverse complement strand
GTGTTTGCACTACTATTACGAGACATAATAGTATCAGGAGTTGCTGCAGCAGTTGCAGTCTTATCATCAAGTAAATCAGCATTCAGGTTAGTAACTTTAGTTGTGGATACAACTGTAAATGGTGCAGCACCTTGAGCGATTGTTGACTGGAACTGTGATGACCTGACTAAACCAGAGTCACCAGCGTAAATGTTCATACTACCGCCAGGGGCGTTGCCTAATACATTTTGCGCTCCAGTACCAAAGTAAGTAATAACACCAACGTTTGCTCTTAAACCTTCACCCGCAGCAGTTCCACTTAACCAGAGTTTGGATCCGACTTCCGCATTTGCAACATAAAGAAGACCAGCACCAGCAGGATCACCACCAGATTGTCCAGCAATATATGATGAGTAAACGTTTTGAGCATTTACAACAGTGTATGTCGCAGTAGTACCTGATATTGTTGTGACAATACCGGAGTTAATGTATGCCTGTGGAGCACCTATCCAACCATCTACAGCAGAATTAGTACCTCCACCAGAAGGATCTTCATTGTATCCACTTGAAGCAATAATCAAGGTGGTAACAATACCAACACCAACATATGCTTTACTAAGTCCCGCCCATCCTGCTTGTGCAGCAGTACCACCTTCAGGCATAACAGTGGTTGCTGAAGGAACAATCAGTGTGGTAACAATACCAGTATTGACTCTAGCATTTGGAGTTGCTAATTTAGTAGCACGTAATCCAGTTGCAAAGACATCAGTTCCAGTAATAGTATCATAAGTTAAACTAGTACCTTCAAGTGTTGTAATAATACCAACATTAGCAAATAGATCTTTAGTTGACAGATCTTCTTCAACATAGAAGTCAGTGGCATATCCTGCCTTGATACTTGCATATGTACCAACTTGTAGGAACTGAGTTTCTACAGAGGTAAAGATTCCTGTTGCAGCACTAGCAAGTCCTACGACTTCTAGTTGACCCATTGCAACAGTTCCCTTGAATGTAGAGAATCCAGTGTAATTAGATTCAAAGGAGTTCTCTACAGTAACTTGGGTATTACTTCCGAAGGTAAACGCAGCACCAGTAATTTCTACATTAGAGAACTGTGCAATCGCGTTTGCATTTTCAGTTTTAATAACGTAGTTATCTGTACCAGCATAAGATACTGGGAAAGTAATCTCATCTCTAACTTCAATGGTCTCGTAAGATACACCAGAGAATGTTTGGTTTGCAGCAAATGTAACCGCACCACCAACATAGAGATTCTGTATTCTGGTAGTTCCATTAACTTGGAACGCATCAGATGTAATATTATGTGGGTAATCTGCACTACTTGCACCAATAGCAACTCTGTCTACTGTGAGGAAAGTTTCATCCTTAAACTTGGAAATAACTCCCCATCTTCTCCAATCGCCCTCAGAAAATACATGTCCGATGTATCCACCAGGAGTAGGTTGTGCTTTAAATGAGATGTCACCCGCACTTTTACCAACGGTTGGTGTGGAAATACCAACTGTCATTTCTTTAGGTTGTGCAGCCTCACCTTTCAAGAAGAATACATTAGTTTCTAATCCTTCTTCGGAAGAAACAGTTACCTTGTTAGTGTATGCTACAGGACCATAGAACTGAGATGTTCTATTTTGGTTCACACCACCTTCAACAGTAATTGCATTCTTAACAATCAGGTCATCGAAAATACCATTATTTGCACTAATAACCTCACTCTTACTTTCGTCACCGAAGAAGTTTACAACTGGCGCACCAAATGTAGTTTCTTCACCAGTAGTTCCATTTACTTTAGTTGCACCAGTGAAGAATTCACCACGATCATTCATACCAGTATAAACAACCGCACCACCATCTTGTTCTCTTGCTTGTGCAAGTAGAACTTCATCTTCAGTCAGAATTCTATCCTGAACCTGAGGCATACCAGTTGAATAGTTACCAGGACCGAAACCTAGATATTCAAATGTATGTGCAGATGCACGAAGAATGGAGTGTCTACGTAACTCCATTGGTAGAATGTTGATCTTCTGAATAATTTGACCAGAGATAGCTGCTTTTGCAGGTGTGGAGAATTGACCTCTACTTACTTGCAGTGTATTGCCACTTGGATTTGCTTTAACTCTTAGAACCTCTTCACCTAAGGTTATATAATCGCCAAGACCAAAACCTTGAGAATCTGAAACTGTAATACTTATATCAGTCTTACTAATTCCAGAAGCAAGTGCGGTTTGAACACCAACATACATTGGGGTTGATCTACCACCCAGATTTTCTTCACCAGCACCCACTGGTTTACCTTGAGAAGAAAGACCATATCTTTGAATTGTAGTTCCAGATGCCATTGTTTGAGCATCAGTAGAAACTCCCGCAGAGAATGAGAAAGTAGTTAAACCTATATTCTCAAGAACTTGATACTTCGATCTCTTAAAGAACGGATTTCCACTATTAACAATTCTGAATGTATTACCAGGTAAGAAATTGTGTGAATTTTCTACAGTAACAGTTGCAACACCAACTTCTGGGTTGTAATCAAGACTATCAAGGATTAGACCTTTACCTGCATAAGTGACAAGTGGCAATCTATTATCGTTTCTAGTCTTATAAACACTAGTGTTTAGATAATCATGTTCAATGGTGACTGTAGTAGCATTAGGAACGTCAATAATCTTAAAGACGCCATTCATTTGCGAATCAGCAAAACCAGATAGTTCTAGTGAGTCTCCAATGTTATTGTAAATTTCATCAACTCTGAGAAGTGCAAAAGTTGATGGATTACCAGCAGGAGATGCTGATACCGTCATCGTATCGCCAATACCATATGCACCACCAGGTTCTACAATCTGAACGGATCCAACTGTATTTCCAGTAGAAACATTTGCTCTAACCACTAAACCTTCACCAGCACCACTTTGAGGTGTAGTATCTGCAGCATAGATTGTTGTGGTTACACCAGCAGAATTGTTATATCCACTACCAGGTGATTGAATCGTCAGGGTTTTAACTTTATTAAATCCGTGATCTCTTGAAAGAGTTAGGGAAATTGTAGTATTACCCGTACCAGTAATCGATGCGTTACTAACAGCAATTGCGAAGTTATTATTTTCTAAGAAAATATCACCAGATTCTCTAGTGATAGAGAATCTTCTGTCGTTAGTAAGAACTTTACCTAATGGAGACTTCCGAGCATGAGAGATTGCAGGTTGTGGGTCGGAAGAATAGTTGTCTCTGTCCTGTTGTGGATAAAGATCTACAATATTCTGTGAGAATTTCTTACTACTTACACCGTAACCAATATTCTGTTCTGGTTGAATAGAACCACAAATAGCAGTGATTGCATATACACCGTCTTGACCATCAGCACCAGGAATATGTTCCTTGATCTGTCTAGAATTGTAGATGTATAATGAGTCTCTTAATCTACTTCTCTGTACTGTTGGTAATGCTTCAACTTGTTGTTGTGTAGTTCTCTCGTTGACTGAGTTAAGGAATAATCCAGGGTCGCCAGTAACTACAGAAACTTGGAATCTTCTTGGATCATCAATTGAATAAACTTCATAAGTTCCATTATATGCGGTAGTAGCAGTACCAGTAGAATTGTTTACACTCAGTACATTTTTGATGGTAACTTGGTCACCTATACTAAAGTTGTGCGCTAGTTCAGTCTTAATTGTTGCACGTTCGGTTGCACCGTTATAGGTAGCAGTGGTGATAATGCGTGGATTTCTAAGTTGAGTTGGATCAGTAACACTAACATCTAGGAATGATGCAGATCCAACACCAACATTCTTAGATTCTTGAAGAATGAAACCTTCTGATGGTTGACGACCGTTCTTAAATTCCTTAGGAACGACATAACGCATCTTATAAATTCTTTCCTCTAGACCTCTATTATCAATTTCTCTTTTAATAAATGTGCCGCCAGTTATTTCTCCTGTTATAGCAGTACCAAGACCAGTAATACCAGTATAAACCTGGTTAACAAAGGTTGAGTTTGAGGAGTTTAAATACCATTGACCTTCTGAACTATCAAACTGAATTGGGTGTCCAGCTTCTCCTGTTACTTTATCAGCAACGGTACTAAGAACATTGAGTTCACCACCACCATTAGAAATTCCGGTGATGTTATTACCCGATTCAGAATCATTAACACTTGTGGAGACTTTGAGCTGGTTTGCATTTAGTCCACTTGTTAATGCAAAGTAGATTTTATTTGCTTCAAGATTTGCAGGCATTTCACCTGTATCACTATAGATTCTAATTTTTTCACCATTGAATAGTTGGTGATTTTCTTGAAGTGTTATGATATTGGAAGAGATGCTGTTGATACCAGCAGCACGACCAACAGGATACGTCTTAAATCCCTCAGTGGAAATGCCGGCAGGAACCTGCATGAAAATAGGAGACGCAAAGGTACTTACCGCAGTACCTGTAATTGTTTGAAGGTATATTTTATCTTCTCTTCTACCACCAATTTTATAAGAGTCTAATTCACCTGGTGGAGGAACATCTTGAGACTTAAAGTTTGCTAACCATAGTTTAGAAGTTTGTCCGGCAGCAACAATCTTAGTTGCGTCAAGCGGCAACCAAGTAATGTTGGAAGTTCTTCTATCTGGTTCTCTAGGTGGAATAATGTGCGTGATATAACCTACGTCATCTCTATCAAAGGAATTTGCTTGGAAACCAGAAGCTTCAAGAGAGATGTGTCCAAAGTTGGAGTTAGAGTTGGTGATAGATTGGTCACCACCAGATTCAGCAACAAAGTGTTTTGCAAAACCAATAGCGAAGATTGAAACGCACTGAATGATAGAATCATTCGAGCACTTCATATGGAAGTTTTCCCAATCGGGTCTGTAGATTGCTCTAGAATTAGTGTGTAATGGTTTCTGATCGTCGCTTACGGTATCATTATCATTATAGATGTTAGTTGTCTCATCAAATAGAATGAACGCATTGTCGTCCTTCTGGAGAGAGATTCCGGTAAACTGAGCAGTAAGCATGGATTTGAATCCAGTTGCTTTACTACCATCAGCATGTAGACCATTAACACCGAAAACTGATCTTAGTGAACAGGAGAATACATATGGAGATGCAGAAGACGTACTATCGGACTCTACAATGATCTGTGAGTTGTTGAATTTGTCCTGACCAGGGAGAACATTGGTTGGAGTTGATGTGGTCTCATAGGTGAATTTGGTGTTAGTTAGAACGTCTTTAACAACGAACGATCCATTGTAAGAATTAACGTTGGTACTAATACCAGAGATTAGAATCGGAGTATCCTTAAACAATCCATGATTGTTATTAGTAACAACAGTGATAGTTTGAGTTGGAATAACACCATCACCAGATCTAATACTAGTAATGCCTAATGGATTTGCTGTTAAATCGCCAACAATTCTAAATTCATCGATAGATGGTTCAAACTCAAGAGATCCTGTTGCAGGATAATCAGCAAGTCCTCTACCTCCAGAATCACCATAAGCATAAGTGACCTTGAAGTAATACATTTCTAGGTCAGTTAAATCAGTAACCTCATTACCTAATAAAACATTATTAACACCATCAGCATATTCAAAACAAGTGAGTTTGTGATGGGAGAATCTTGGATTTACTTTTTTAGCAGTAGAGTCGGTATATGCACTTCTTGAAGGATCAGCGTCAAAGAATGAGAACGCAGTGAAGTAACAAGTACCAGTAACACGGAAAATTGCTGTTGCTGGTACACTATCATTGAGTGGATCGGGTACATATAGTGGTCTAACCTTAGTCTTTCTTAAATCTAGACCAACAATAGACGTACCCCTGGGCAGAATAACTCCACCATTTACACTGTTATACTTGTATAGTTCATTTTCTTCGTCAAAAATATCAAAGTTAGTATTTTCGTTGAACTCTGTTAGTTCTGCCCCACTTTCTTGCCAAGAATTATTAATAAATCTCTTGAAGGTTGCTGATGCCCCAGCAGATTGAATAGAATGCCCAGGTCTATTATCAATATAATGTGTGCCTGGATATACTAGGATCGTCGTACTATCAATCTTATCGTTATTTCTTCCTGCTCTATACGAAAATCTAGCAGACTCAATCAGTGCTCTCTGAATTGTTCTGAAAGGTCTGGTTAGAGAGTTACCTCTATTTTCGTAACTATCGGTTGCATCGAAGTCCGAAGGGTTCACATACAGTATATTACCTTCAGCATTCTTTAGGAAATTCTCTAATCTACTTAGGGGCATCTCGGGATTCCTACAGTGACAAATCTATTCTTTTTATATTTAGACGCCAAAAAAAACCCCCTGGTTAATGGGGGTTTTTTAATGATTATATTTTAATAGGTTTTGATTCACTTTTACTCAACAAATATTCAACAGTATTAGCAACATCATTCATAGCATCACGTAAATCTGGTCTTTGTCCCGATTCCATATTCAAATTTTTATCTGTCAATGTCCAACGCCATTGACCCATAGAAGCATTATACCACAGTTTAATATTCATTTTTGATTTGTAATTACTGGAATTTAGTACACAAAAATTGAGAAATACAGAACCTTCCACATTTCTGTCCCATAAACTTTTCCTCCATTTTAATGGGTCTTACCGCATGTCTTATAATTGATGGAAAAATTACTGACCTATTATTTAAGCATTCTAGTCCAAAGTTGAAATCTTCAAACCAAAAATCACCACCAGAATATTTCTTTGGTTTTTTGTAGAACCAAGTCAGAGAAGTAAAAATTGCACGATCTCTATGACTTTGATATTCATCCTTATGTTCGTAATAACTAACCTGAGTGAAGTCTAGGTTAATTCTCGACATATCCTTAAAGTACCAATGAGGATGATCTTCAAGAATTCTTTTTTCCTCCATGAATAACTTTGTAGTTACATCTAAAATATTTGATTGTGACCTATTCGTATACATTGAGTCTAGATATTGGCAATGATTAAACTTTAATAATTTACCATTATCATGCGCCGCACCTCTATCCTTTGAGGCCAAAATAAGTCTTCTAGAATTGCACATGTAGTCCAATTCTTCCCAAAGTTCTTCAATCTCCGATTCGTTATAGAACTCATCTATAATAATATAAGGAAATCGATCTAGATCATTGAAATATTGTATTTTCACAACAATTATTTTTTATCAAATTCAAAGTGACCGTGACGTGATCCCCAAAGTTGTCCATCATTGTCAGGATCAAAACCTTGATCAATTACATGATAGTATCCGTCACCTAGTTTAGCGGAAGACTGCATGTATGTATTTTTAATACCACGTTGAACAAAACACTCTTTACCTGTAATATCTCCATGAAACTCATTATCAACTTTTTGGAAAACACAGTCACATCCAGGAATGTGTTCATCGTCTTTATAAGTTTTTAGAATTACTTGATTATTTTTTGAATCATCAATAACTTCAATCTCTACAGACCTGTAGGGATCTCCATCCATTACATATCCTTGAGTAACAGTAAATCTGTTAGTTCCTTCGATACGACGATGATTAAGTTCAATCATTGCAAACTCTCTTGGGTAGTTGAAAGCCTGCATTTGATTATTGAAGTATCCTTCAAAATAACTGCAAAATTCTTCAATCATAATCAAAACTTTTTTTTATTTATTCGGATGCGAGTAGGGAGACTTGAACTCCCACGAGATTAATTCTCAACAGATTTTAAGTCTGGTGCGTCTACCGATTCCGCCATACTCGCAAAATAGGACTGCTGGGAGTTGAACCCAGGTCACACCGTTATAAGCAGTGGGCCTTAACCGTTAGGCGACAGTCCCTCGTATTCGTAAGTTGGTGGATGAAATGCACAATATTCGTTGAATGTGATTTTCATTTCCTTTTCTGTCAATCCACAATTCTTCGCTGCTTTTGGTAGATTCCACTTTGCAGACCAAAGCATTTCCATAGATTGTCGTGTTTCAGGTCTCATTGATTAGTAAGGAGTTGCATTTCTTCTGACCCATATAATATACCACCTGCATCACAGTTACGGCAATACTTATTAAGAGATCGATCTTCAGAACAGTTAGTTCTGAATGTGTTGAACTTATCCAACCATACAGTTTCTAGATCATAATCAAAGATATTAGCAAGGTATTCGACCTCTTGCCAGTTATTATCGCAAGGTAAAATACCACCACTAGTATCTACAACCATTTTATATGATGGTAGATAACAGGGTTTTTTAATTCCCTTAGCATAACTTCTTTGATTGAAGTTCACGTTCTCACCCTCTTCATAGTAATTGATAACATCCATATCAATATTTGGAAGATCCATTGGTTCATATAGACTTACTCTAGGACGAATATGTCCAAGATGGTCTACAACTTCATGGAGTTTATATCCATTAGTAACTAGGATTGTTTTGTTATCAACTTTTTGAAATTTATCTAAAATTTGTTTAATATATGGGTGCATTGTGGGTTCACCCATACCACATAAAGTAATCTGGTTATTATATACAGAGGCGAATTCTATGAATCTGTCTACAGTTTCTAGACTTACAAACTTTTCTCTAGTATCTTCAGTTTTGAATCCCCATGCATGAGGACAAAACGAACACGCACGATTACATGCAGTTGTGATACATAATTCAATACTGCGAAGTGTTGAATTGATTAGATTTGCGTTCTCTACTTTGGTGAACGTCTGATATCGATTCATAACATTTGAATGTGTCTAGATCCATTAAAGACATACGATGAAGTCCGTTGATTATTCTATATTGAAATCCATCTAGGAAAGATTCTTTATTCTTCAATAGTACAAAGTTTGCATTTGAAGGAGAACAATCATACTTAGATTCAATATAGTTTCTAGTTTCGACCATACGTTCTACATGATCTTCAATAAGACCTAGAAGTTCTAGACCTGTCTTTTCTACGATACTATTTACCACTCCCGAGGGGCGTAGTTGTTGAAGTCTCCAGATAACATCATTACCACCAAAACAATAACCGAAACGAATTCCAGGTAGAGCAAGAGACTTGCTAAAAGTTTTGCATACGATAACGTTGTTTCTAGTGACAGCCAGATCGAGAGCTGAACATGTGGGAACGCAAAAGTCTGCATAGGCTTCATCAATGATGACATATTCAAAAGCATCACATAGAGAATCTATCATATCTGGATATATGATTTTCCCATCCTGACCATTAGGATTTGCAATGTACAGGATGTCTGCACTGAGATCAATACCTTCGACGTATTCGATGCAATTAACTTCACAGAATCCTGTTGCCATCATCCAGGTAGGTGTGACAATAGAAAACTTTTTGTTTCTAAAAATATTGAAGATCCGAGGAATTAGTTCACCCAGACCCATACCGATAGCAATCTTTTGTTTTTCTACCCCATAAAATTCACTTAAGTAATCATAAATTTTTGATTCGTTGGCGTATTGACTAAAACCATTACCATTTTCTCGAATCAGTTCACTCACTTTTAGGGAGTGTTTCGGATCATAACAAATGTTATTAGATAGATTGATCTTGTTATTTTGGGGTTGAGACTTGTACCAGGGAACTCTTTCAAACATCTGTGAAAATGGGGACTAGTTCTACGTTTTTACAGTTGGTTTCGTTCCTGATGTGTCTTTCCCACATCATTGCGTCACGAATATCAAAGAAAGTTGCACGTTGAAGTGCAGTGCCTTTCTTTTTAGGTCTATCGTACTGAACGATGTACTTCATACCATGTCAGGAAGAACTTCACCTTCAAGTTCTGCGAGTTTTGCAGTAGCATAACACTCGACCATCGTCCAAAATAGTTCACCACTGATCATGTTTTCATCACAGAAATATTCTGCAGAATCTTCCAGAAGAAATTTGAACTCTTGGAGGGTTTCACGACTGACTTGCATCGGGTTTGATTGCGTTACCCACGTATCATAACGCGATCTGAGTCAGTCGTCAAGCTCTGACCAGTTGAAATCCCCTATTTCATCAGCATTCGATTTGTTTTCTGCGGATTTCTTGTTCTGATATCCAATTCCCTGTAGGTAGGACCATGCCGAAGTTTGATCATCACCTCTGAGACTCCTTAAGGTCTTAGATCCTTTCAATAGATAGTCAATTTTTGGAGTGTTTGTATTGATTGTTGATGTCATCTCACTCTCCGCAGTAGCAATTGCTGCAGTCAAGTTGTTACATGTACCACTGTTTGGATTTGATCCTGGTGGTGGTATTGCTGTCATCGACAACTCTCCAGAAACCATAGTTCCACCAATACTAAGCGTTGCAGTAAATCCTTCGGCAACATATACGGCAGGACCTCTAGTTTCTCCATCACTCTCTGCCCATTGAGGCCATGATAATGCACCAACCCAATATTCTTCAAAACTGGATCCTATATCCGGTTCTGGTTCCTGTTGAACTTCTCTCCATTTTTTGGTTTTTTCTGGGTCACCATTATTTTGTCTTTCTAACTTATGTCCCTTACCATAATCACCACTACCTCGAATAGTACCGATTTTCACTGGATCAATAGGATTTGAAGCGGCATCAAATTGAATATCTCCCCCTGTATTTCTAACAAAAGTGAAAGAACTTTGAACACCTGCTATTTGAGGAGCCGCACTAAGATATGCGGCTTGATAGGTGGAAACGATACCTACAGTAAAGGTTACATTACTAGCAGAACCATTAACAGTTCCATCAATCGTTGCAACTTTTGATGTTACTTCACCTCCACCACCAGTATTATTACCATCAACAGCGAATGGAACTTTAACAGTTCCAATACTAAGGATCTTTACACCATTAGCAGGTAGTAATCCATTACCAGAAAAATCATAAATGAAATCTCCAGCCTGAGCATAATCGAGAACAGTTCCCTGAAGAGCATCAGAATAAATTCTATTATCAACTGAAGTACAGAATCCAGTAAAATCTGATCTAATTCCAGGATATGAAGTTGTTCCTATACCAATAACAGTCGGTAAGTTTCCTGTTATAAAGATTTGTGGATCATCTAAGTCATCAGTTACGACATCTCCAGCCTTAACATCGCGAAGTACAGTTGATGTCCCATCGACCTCATAACCAGTGTCAGAATCAAATACTACAAGAACTGTGGTAAATTGATCAATATTTGCATTTTCCACTTCCCCTGTAATATTAGAACCATAGTCCCTATCTTTAGGGTATCTGTAATACTTTAGTCCGTATCTATTCAACTGAACTCTTTGTGCAGGATCTTTTGTTACCATCCAAGTTTGAACCTCTACCTCATCATCGAATTGATCGAGTTCTAAAGTTTTACTCTCTTGTAATACCCAGTTAAGATCACTTAGACAACCTTCAGCAATCCTTGCCTTATATGCATCGGAAACTGCTTTAATTTTTGTGTTGATATCTTGAACTAAAGGGTAATTTTTCTTATCGCATTTCTCAATAAGTTCATCATACTCATCAAGGATTGCATCCTGAATGGTTAGTAGTTCTTGTAATTGATCTACCTGACCTTTAATCTGAGTAGATTGATCACGAAGTCTTTTTTCAATTGCTTTAGGATCTGCAGCCATTATCCATTTACTCCTTTTCTATAATCATAGTTATATCCAACAATAGATCTCTGGGAATTATCGCCTGGATAATCTTCAATCTTCCCCTCATACTCAACATATAACTTTTCTAGATCTTTTCTTTCACCAAAGACCAGATAACTACAGTTTACTGCACCACCTTGATTATTTAGAACCTTGATTTTAGTCCCCCAATCGGACATTTCATAATATAATTCTTGATATACTCCGATTGGAGTCAGTTGAACTGTAATAGTCTCAGAGTCAACTAGACCCTTCCAATATTCAGGCAGTTCAATATAGTTATTACCTTTAAGGTTACCACGATGATATACACCAACTTCTGGACCTTCAATGCAAGCATGAGCAAGTCTCCAACCTTTCTTGGTTGGGTGATGCATATCAAATCCTTTACCAGGAGCAAGCATTGCAGCAGCAATCTTACCATCTAGCCATGCACAATCAATAACACCAGCAACATGTAATATTCCGTTGACGTTATCTACTCCATTAGTAACTTTTATAGTGTTGCCAAGATCTAATGCATTTTTAATATCAATACCATTCTTAAGACTCAGCGCGTTCTTAATTGTAGTTCCAAGTTTTGTAGTGAGACCAGTGAATGTACTGATTGAGAATACATTCAAGATACCAAAGATATTAGTAATACCCAGAACTTCCAAAGATGCAGGACTACCCAGTGATAACAATGGTGGTCCAATCATGCAGTTTGCACGAGCAAGACCAACAGAAAATGGCATACCAATGTAAACTGGGCCATTCAGAACAGATGTTCCTGGTAAGATTCTAGATGATACGTCTAAAAAAGAAGTGTCAATAGCACCTACAATAAACTTATCACCAACGTGTTGAATAGGACTAGCCATAATTTAAGATGCACACTCCAAGAGTTTTTTGAATTTTTTAATTGCGGACATAATCTGACCTAAGAAAGATGCCTGTTTCTCGTCAGTTGCTTGGGACTGTGTATTTTGGAGTTTTCCGTGACTATTAACTGTGGTGCCGGTCACAGCAACGTCTTGAGATCCACTTATAGTTACTTTCGTCGCCGAAACATTATGAATTCCAGAGCTGCAGGCAATCTGTTTACCAGCAACAATAGTTACTTCTCCAATTGAGTCTGTAGCTTGAAGTCTAATATTCGCTGCTTTTAGATAAATATCACCATTCATTGCATCAAGGTGAATATCTCCATTCTTTGCGCGAATAATTTTTGCGGGTTCACCCTTAGTGCAATCTTGACCACACATTTCATAACTTGTTTTATAATTTAGTTGAAAGTGAGCTCCGTCCGTGCAGAATTTAATACCCTGCGCGTTATCAGTTAAAACTTCCCAATCAATAATACGTTCAGCACCATCTGGCATACCAGATTTGAATTGGTATCCTTGAAATTTTTGATAAGATTCTTTGGGTTGTGGTGTTTCTGACACTAAATATAAGGCAACTTTTTTTTATTATTTAGTAACCATATCCACCGCCTCCAGAGCCACCCCCTCCTGAAGGTGGTGATGATGGGGGAGGACTGGATGGTGGTGGGGTTGGATCTGGTGTAGGCGTCGGTGTAGGTGCAGAGACCTGTGTTTGTGTGGTAGTTTGTGTAGGTGTAGAGACCTGTGTTTGTGTGGTAGTTTGTGTAGTGGTGGAAGTTTGTGTAGAAGTTTGTGGAGATAGTGGGGTTAAATTATCCGAAGCACTTATAGTTGTACTCGTAGTTGGTGCAAACACATTAGCGACAGAGATACTTCTTTCTTTAGTATCATAGATGACTGGATGTGGTCTATCAGTATGTACTGGTCCAACCATTCTCTTGTTTTCATGTTCATGGTATGGACCATAATATGGAGATCCATTGACCCATCCAACAAAGACTAAATCTCTAATGCCTACACAATTAATAACAGTTCTAATACTTGTGAGACCAACAATATCTTGATTGTCCACTGTATATTGTGGTTTATATTCTACAACAGGGAATGCCTCTGCACCCGAACCAGTACTAGTAATGATTGTAATGGGTGGATTTGTAAAGAATTCCTGATCACACGGATATAAACTTTCGATACCAATAATTGAACCATTTTCAGTTAAGATTGGGGTATATTCACAACCATCTCCTATTTGTATTGTATCGCCATCAGTATATCCAGTACCGGGACGAGTGATAACAATATCTGTAACAATGCCAATTGGAATCGTTGTTATACCAATAATTTCAGGAAGATCAATGAATATGCCATCAGGAGGTGTATCTTCTCTCACACATTGACCATCAACACAAACATATCCTGGTGGACAATCTGCATCTATAGAACATGTTTGAATACACGCACCATCAACACAACTAAATCCAGGCGGACAATCCCTAGTGTCATTACATCCAGGAACACAATATCCATCAACACAAACAAATCCTGGCGGACAATCTGTACTATTACCACATTCTGGTGGTAGTTCTGGATCTCTGGGTGGTTTTGGTAATGTTATGGATAGATTTGTTGGGCAATATCCAGAACCAGGATCAGTAATATAAATGTCACTTACAGATCCGCCGGTAATTCTAGTTTTTGCGGTTGCACCATTTCCATAATTTGTTTTATCAACAATCTTTACTTTTGGTGGTTGTTTGTAACCTGATCCCGGTTTAGTTACAACAGCTGTAAGAACTTTTCCTGATTCAGGATCGATGACTGGTACAGCTTCAGCTCCTACACCATCACCATAGATTACAATTTCTGGTGGGATACACTTATAAAACTTAGTTCCGGGTGGAAGTCTGGGAGCCGCACCTTGATCTGGTGGATTAATATTTTTGTCCCTACAATCAGTAAATGGAGTATCCCCTCCAAATAATGATAATAATCCAGCAACATCGTTTATCTCATCCCCATATCCAAAGAGTATATCAATATTTGCAAGAGTTTGATTCCAATCATCAGTATCCGGGAATTCTATATTACCAAATGGATCCCATGTACCAGGTTTATTGCATAATAAACCATCGCAGTTAAGGAAACTGAGTAGTTGTTGGATCATACCAACACCCTGACGGATGTATCCCGAAATATCTCCTATACCATCAACTAACCAATCTAGACCACTCATGAGATCGCCTAGTACGTCTTCCATCAGTTCTGAGACTTTACCGATGGTTGCAGCAAGAAACTCTTCAACAGCGCAAGACGCAGCATTGAAAGAATCTCCGATCATTTCATTGATTAAACCTTGAATAAACTCTTCAAGGGGACCAAAAAGTTTTTCAAACAAACAGAAGATGAGATCTAAAATCTGTTTTGCTGCCTCAGATAGTTGCATCCACTGAGGTAGAGGTATGGTGATTGCAAATACTTCAAATAGACATCCGACTAATTTAACAATATTTTCTCTAATTCCGTTAACAACGAATCTAACTAGACCCATTGTCAACCGAGTAACTGATTGAATACTACCACTTATATCTACAATTAAATTTCTTACTGGATCGATATACCCTAAAGCAGTTTTTTCTAAACCGTTGATAAATCCTAGTAAACTATTAAGACCCGATTGAATTTGTGCAAGAATATCAGTTAAACAGCCATTTGATGTTGTTACTGGACCTGCATCAAAAAATGCTTTATTAAATCCCATTTCAGCGAGATCTGGAGTTCCGAATAACTCATCACTTAACAACGGATTACTAACGTATTCGGAACCTCCACCAGTACCAAGATAGGCTTTTGAATCTAGTTCTAAACCAAGAGATCCAGTAGGAGAATTCCACCAAGCTTGGTTAGCATTATTATCCTTGAAAGTAAACGCAGGACCAGTTTCTACGCTCTTTTTCTCAATTTCTTTTGATGTACTTTCACTAGGAGGTTTTTTTCTAGTTGGAGTCTGGGTCAACGTCCCAGTCATCGCACTGAAAGCTTTAAATGGAGTGGGAACTTTTAGGTTTTGTACTGCTTTTGTTCTATAAAAAGTAGATACAACCACTGGTTGTTGTCCTTCTTCTCCGTCTAAGAAAAATCCTAAAACCGATTCTCCTCCGACAAGTCCATGTGTCTTACCAAAACCACCCTGGCCAGGAGCACCAGAATCGGCACTAGTTAGGATATGTGCCCAAGGTAAATCCTCGTTGGGCAATACTTGGTCATCGAAACTATGATAACCAATAATTCTTACCTTACATCTATAAGCCCAACCTTCATCTTTAGGAGTATCGACTCTAGACTTACCGGTTCTCCATGAATCTGCAGGAGCTATCTGACCGATCCACCAGATGAATCCGTCTTTACCGATAAAATTAGATTTTATAAAAGACTCGTCGATCATTTAATTAATCCTCGTAAATCCGACATTCATCTGCGTCTGGATGTGTGTCACAATATATTTCTAATGGGGTGGGATCATGATGATCACCTGCTTCAATTTCTTTCTTATGATTCTCTGCATAATCTTCCAAGTCGTGCAATTCGCTCTCAATATGACGACGTTGTTGTGGAGAGACTGTAGGGTCTTCAAGGATTTCTTTGTCCTTGTTAATGTGTTGTTCTATACTTTCCATAGTTTTTCCTTTATGAAATACCGTATGAATCACGAATTAACCTTAAATAAGTTGCATTCGCATTTCCTTCAAAGTGATGTCTTAAACTTTTAATAAGATACTTACCACCTTGTTCCCTATCTTTTTCTGGAAGATCAGAGTCAGAAACTTTTGGAAATTTGGCAGAAATAACATCACCAACTTTTAAGTTTATATTACACGGTACTGTCATATTTATTGACTGAGTAAAAAGCAAGTTATATCTAGCGAAAGATTTTGCCATGTCGGCGTTATCTCTACCAGAGTCAGCAGCAATATCATTGGGATCTAAGATACCTCTGTCTGATGTTCTGACTAGAATCCTTGTAGGAGAATCCTCGAACCCACCAGGAACATCAATATCATCTTGTTCTCCTAGTTTATCAAGTATTTCTTCTTTTAGGTTATATTGATAAAAATCTGTCTTATATTCGTATGGATCGTAAAAGAATGTAACATTTGAAAACATTCCGGTTCTCAATGAATTTATAAGATCAATATTTCTTACCATTTTATAATCTAGAATGTTAAATTCTGTACGAATACTATTTTCTTTAGAAACATTTCCGTAAGTGTATTCTACAAAAGGAAGTTCATCAATTCCACCTATAAGTTTTTCAATACTCTTAAAATTAAAACCTTCCGAATTTTCATAAAAGAAAAATCCAGAAACACCCTTAGCTTTTGTTCCATCTGTACCAGACTTTCCAGCAATAGGAATACTTTTAGGTAGTAACCAATTTAGAATATAGAAAGGTTTTTTCTGATTTCCAATAAAACTATATGTATTTGATGTTTTTTCTATGTTCTTATCTTCATAATTATTTGTAATTAAGACATCTTTCAAAATAGATTTTACATGTTGATCAATAGTAAGTTTTTGATATTTTTTTTCACATCTAGTAGTTTCATTAGTAAGTCCTTCTCTACTTACTAGACACATATCAAAAACTTCTTTCGTGCCACTAGCAGCATAATTTTCTATCTTCTTTACATAAAAAGCTTTATCCCCGTCTCTATCAACTATACCACTACTTGTTTGTAATTTTAAAACTACCTTCTCTCCACCACGAATGGGTAGACTGTTAACCATCCTAACAGATATCTGTATATTGATTCTCATCGTGCAGCATGGAGATAAGATATCTTCAAAATAGTCAATGGTATTGATTCCACTAGAAAAATCGAACCTCTTTCCACTACGGGTAAGGATTTCTGCACCAATTACTTCTAGTCCTGATAATGCTACTGACATTTTAAGTTGCTGCTAAAGTATTTAATAATATTCTTTCTTGGAACTTGTCTGCAATTTCCCGAGCTGATGGTGATGGTAGTGGTGGGAGTGAAGCAGATGCCATCATCGTTGGTGGTGAAGGTGGTTGCGGTAGACTGTTTCCACCACCCTGTATTAGGGCAATTGTATTATTTGGTCCGTTATAAGTTGTATATTGATTTATACCAGCAGAAGATTGCTTTATGCCAGAATCCAAAGATTGATCTATACCAACAGCAGAAGATTGATCACCATAGTTCTTTTCTATTGTCCTAGAAGGTTTGAATGGATTTTTGTCGGTTGATATTTTTGGTATATCCAATTTCAATTGTGTGCCACCTTTTGGCATAAAATTGGTTAGAGGTTCTGTTAATGATGATGGATTAAATTCCGGTTTGATATTAGATTTAAGTGCTCTTTTAATCATCTCTTGTATAGGTTCAACTTGTGGTTTTTTATAACCTTTCCCCAAAGAACCTCCTAACATATCTCTCATAGCATCTAACTGAGCTCTACCAACATCATTAAATTCCCCGAGTTTAGCTCTAGTGTTTCCAGCACTATTCATAGCTTCCGACAACACTCTAGGTTTTGGTTTACTTAGTGGTCCTGTTACCTGCGTTGTCGGTTTTACTGATGAAGTAGATACTGGTGGTTTTACTGGAAATATATCTGGTCCGACCCGATCTCCGATTTTTATTGATGTTGGTTTTGTGAGTGGACGAATTGGACGAGCAGGAACTCCTCTTCCTCTACTCATTGCAATACCACCTACTAATGATTCTATCATCATTGCAGTTATACCCTGATATTCTTGCGGAACTCCTAGGGCATTGAGTGTTTTTGCAGTAGCATCTTCCTTTTCCCCAGGAAACATTGTTTCAGCAAGTATGTCCCCAAAAGGACCTTTTTTAATATCGGTTATCGCTTTTTGTTTCTCTTCTTCTTTTTTTCTTGCTTTTTCTTCGTTTCTTCTTGCTGTATCTTGTGTCCTTTTAAAAGCCTCAACTACGTCTTCGCCATATCTCTCAACAGCTATTTCTTCGTCAGATTTTTCTTCTTCTTCACCAGCAAGATTAAGACTCAGAATTGCTTTTGAAAATCTCTCCACTACACTATCGAATTTATCTAAGGTTACTTCGAGTGGATCAATTTTTGTTTTCTCTTTTAATTCTTCTTGTTCTTTTTTACCATCTTTACCAATAAGTTTATCTGCACCAGTAACTTTATCTGCCGCACCACCAGCCAACATAGATCCACCAAAACCCCCAATTAGTGAACCAAGGACTCCACCAATAGCAGCACCTGGTACTGCACCAACTCCACCAAAGAAAGCACCAATAGCACCACCTGCCAATGCACCTGCTTTACCACCTGCGTATGCACCAGCAATACCACCAGCAGTAGATGCAGCAGTTCCTGTTATTGCTTGTGTCTGTGTTTGTCCTTCAGATACTCTTCCTCCATATTCAAGTCCTGCAAACGCAGCACCGAGTAATCCACCTCTTACTCCAAAACCACCACGAACACCTCCCGCTCCTCTACCAAACTGAGGTAATCTACCAAATCTTCTGTTACCAGCTCTATTTCCAAATCTTCTTCTGTATCTTTGTTGGGCTCTTCTCGATGGCGGTTTGCCTCCACGACGACCACCACGGCCTCCCCCGCCTCCTCCAAATCCACCCAGTCCTAACAGTCCACCGATACCACCACCACCGCCAGCATTACCTGCGATACTGGAAAAATCAGTGTTTAAGAGTTTCTTTAATTTTCTCTTGTCAATTTTAGGCTTACTTATTCTTGCAGATTCTTTTTTAATGAACTTTGAAGTACGAACAAAGTTCATCTGATTCATCTGCATTGATCCTCTCGATTTACGAGCAAGACTCAATATCTTAGCAGCACTCTTTTTTACTTTTGGAGATAGATTACGGGGAGCCATTAGTTATCAGCAGATGTTGAGGGTAGCTTTTGTATGCATTGGATGAATATTGTCTGAATCTTCCGGCGATAAATTGAAGTTAATATGATTTTCACTACTTCCAACCTGAACTGGAGGTGGTGGTGATGTTCTTTCCTGAGGACCCGAGTCACCACCTCCCATAGGAATAATTGTAACGCTATTTGACCCAGGCACTTGACTTACATAAGTCGCGGATTGTGGAGTTAATGATGATACTTTATCGGGTTTTGGTTCAATTACTGGACCCATTTGTCCTTCTGGGACTGAATATGGACTTGATGTTGTTTTACGCGCCTCTATAAGATTATCATCATATAGTTTCATACTATCAGAGGCAGTTCTTGTTGTTTGATTATACTGTGGTGTCAATCCAGCCCAAATACCACCAGCCTTACGCATTTGTGACACGTCCATATTTTGAACATCAATGCCACGTTCGGCAGCTAACTGCAAAATCATTTGATTTTGGACTTCGGGAGTAAATATAGTATCTTTATCAAAATTATCACTATTCATCAATCCCATCAAAGTATTAGGCATTAATTGTAATGCACCAGAAGCAGATGAATTATGTTTGTCTTTTTTGAAGGGAATGACACCACCACCCAATCTCTCAGGAAGCCTATCAGTACCACCAAGTTTAGTAGCTTCGTGCAATTCACCCAAAGTCATTTGGGTCAATTCTGGCACAACAGCACCACCATAAACTGTGTTATAACCTTGTTCTCCCGATGTACCTTCTGCTTCTCTAACTGTTGCAATAAATGCTTTCTTTTCTGCGGTATCTGCTTTAATAGTAGCAGCATCTACATTACCAACACCAGATCTAAAACCACCCGAACCACCGCCACCTTTTTTATCTTTACCATCTCCCTTTTCACCACTACCCGATATTAGAGATTCTAAATTGGTTACAGCTTCATCAAATTTTTGTAGAACTGAATCAAATTTTGCAACAATTTCTCCACTTATTCCAGTTGCAGTTTGTCTTTTTTCTTCATTTCCACCTATAAACTTTTGAGCGGCCATTGCGCCACCACCCAACAATCCAAGACCTAATAATCCTAAACCTAATTTACCACGTCCACCTCTAGGTACTCTTGTACGAGTTCTAGGTCTAGGGCTGGGTTTGTTTCTGCGACCAGGTATGGGCAATGGTAATGCAAAACCACCTCCACCTCCACCCATACTGGAAAGTTCATTCTTCAATTTTAGGAAGTCTTTGATCATCTTTTTGATGAACTTCCTGATAGTAACTACAGTATCTCCTGTAGATTTTAGACTATCTTGATATAACTTAATTGCTTTATCAAATCCTCGGAGTTGTTTAGGATCTGCAAAGAATTTAACATAATCTAATGCTTTTTTATAGAGTCCTAAGAACTCTGACATTATTTTGTTTGGATCTTCTTCTCTTTCTTTTTTACCAAATACATTTTTTACGTTAGTAATTCCGCCCTGAATTACATTCTTAACATTACCAGTAATATTCTCTACAGAACTGATGATGTTGGAAGAAATAGTTTGAAGTAATGAAGAAATATTAGGTACTTTTGGTGCTACGGCAGATGTTCCTGCTTTTTTAAATCCTACAATATTATTAGCGGCACTATCAACTATACCAGAACCTAAGGTCTTTCCTCCAGAAATACTCTGTGAAGATATTTTTCCAGCAGATCTGGGAGCTGCTACACTTAGATTTGGTAAGTTATTAACCTGCATTAGCTTGTTGTTGTGCCTTTAAATTTTCTTCTTCAATATGAGATCTCAAAAGGGTAAGATAAATTTCTCTTTCCCAAGGCATCATGTCTTCAATCTCAGTCAAGCTGTATTTATGGAACTGCATCAAAGCGAAGTTTATTCTATAGTATGCCTCAAGACTGATATGAGACATTATCAGCCGAAAAAACTCGATAAACCCTCCAACGTAACATTATTTTCTTTTTTTGTTTTTGGATTTTTGACTGTGAAGGTATGAGTTAATTTTGGCATAGTTTCAAAAAACTTTTCTACCATCTTAAATTGTGAAGAATTCATTCCTTCAATAAACTCCAACAATTCTTTTTTAGTACAATCAGATGAAGACCAAGCTTCTTCTGCAGTGAACACAGTATCAATACAATCTGCAATGATTTCAAATGATTTTTCGATCGTACTCATCGACTCCTGATCTTGGAAATCAAAATTATTTTGGATAAATTGATCCAATGAAGGATACTTCATCTTCAAACTTACAGAATCATCTAATTTAATTTCAGGAGAATGATCCTCTGCAAATTCTACATTTACCTGATCGACAAAGATTTTTACAGATACTTCAGTCTCTCCGTCATCCTGACAGGTAACAATTAGATCGATTGCTTCACCAACAGACTTTGCACGAACATTTAAGAAAACATATTCAATGTCAAAAGAAGGAAGATCTTCTACTTTTACTCCTTTAGTTATGATGCACTCAGACAATACCTGTTTAATTGCTATGGTAATCTGTTGTACGTTTTGACTCTCAAGAGCAAGAATCAAAACTTTTTCTTCTTTAACTAAAAAGGGTCTGTATTTAATTGTTTGTCCAGTAGAAGGTAACTTTAATTGATAAGTTGGTGCAGTAATCTTAGGTAATGGCATAATTATTCAATTCAGTAATTTTATTTAGAGAGCTCAGGATAGCCCACTATTGACAGATGACGATACGAACCCAGACACATCTGGGAACGTAGATAGTAGTTGTTGGTTTAATTGTTCCTGTGTTTCTGGTGCAAGATTGGTTGGTGATGGAGCAGGATTACTAGCATTATGTTTCATCGTAGTATATCTGTCGTAGTTAAAAACAACATCTACCTTTAGTAACTGAGATGCTCCATAAGACATATCAACTGCACCAATCTGAATGGGAAAGGCATTAACAAAGTTATATGTCAAGTGGTTGCTTTGTTGTTCTTTGGTATAAACGTTCTGTAATTTAAATCCGGCATTCCTCTCAAATTTAGTAATAGAAATATCTTTCTTATAAGTATTGGGATATCTCATTCTAAAGAAATTATTTCTATCTTGATCAGCTGATCGAAACAAACTTCCTGCAGCACTACCTTGTTTTGACTTTCCTGCACTTGTATGTAGAGGATTGATGAAGTTCATCCACTCTTCAAATACTCGGATAATATGATAATTAGTGTCAATGTAAAAAGATACTGCAAACTGTGTAAACTGTCTATGTCTTGCAAAAGTTTCGGTTACTCCTTGAAATCCTCCCCTTTCTGTAGCAAGATCAAATTGTGTTCCAGGTAGTTGTGCTTGATGGCATAACAAATCATATTTTAATCTATCATCGTTAGCATTATTCCCATATAATCCACACTCTTTCAACCACTTGTTCAAGTCATTATCACCATCAGTGCCTTGCCCGCTCAAATATAAATTTAGTTTGAATTGACTGGATTGTGCAATTTCTCCAACATAATCCATGGCACCGCCAATGGTCCCAGATCTAGTATCAGTTTTACCCTCAGTCATCTTGATGTGAAGAGGATCTACTTCGTATCTGAAATTAGCGTTAGTGGCCACTATAAATATTTTTTAAGGATCTATACTATGTATATGAGTTATAAGGGAAAATACCGCCCAGAGAATCCCCGAAAGTATAAAGGTGACCCAGCGAATATTGTTTATCGTTCACTCTGGGAACGAAAATTTATGAGATACTGTGATCTCAATGAAAATGTAAACCAGTGGCAATCCGAGGAGTTCTGCATTCCATATGTTTCTCCAATTGATAATAAGATTCATCGTTACTATCCAGACTTCCTTGTTCGATACACTGATAAGTTTGGTAAAAAAAGATCGATGGTAATTGAAGTCAAACCACAAAAAGAAGTGGAAATGCCCGAACAGAATCCCAAAAGAAGGACAAAACAATGGGTATATAAAGTTAAAACCTGGGCAGTTAATCAAGCAAAGTGGAAAGCTGCACAGGAATTCTGTGATGATCGTAACTATGAATTCAAGATCATGACAGAAAAAGATCTAGGTATCAAGTAATGCCAAGAAAGACTCTAAAGCAACAAAGAGCAGAACAAGATCTCTCAGATCTAATTGCAAAAGGTGATGAACCTATTCTAAGTGATGATAGGATTAGTCCAATAAAAGATAAAATTAATGCAGAACAAGATGTAGAAGATCGCATGATGTTGATCATGGATACACTGAAATATACAGTTACACCTGTACCAGATCAAGGAAAATATTATACGTTTTTATACAAGGCAAAGACGAGAGATCTTAAGTACGATCAACACCCACTAATCGAATGCCTAGAAGTATTTCGATGGGGATTCCGAGGATATAATATACATTTTAAGGACCCCAGAAATTATACCTGGGCCGAAATGCAGAGTAATTTATATGAAGTTACTTCAACAGAGTTACCTGTTTTGACTTCAATATCTTACGCAAAATATATACGTTCACCAAAGTAGTCTAAATAATAGCAAGAATCTCATTACTTGACATAAGTGGCAGAGAAAATCATCGAAGAAGGTCTAACAGTAACAGATAACTTGGGTGGTACTGTTACCTATAAGATCACTGTGGACGCAACTAATAATATTAGAGTAAGAGCTACTAAGTATGTATCATCCAAGGGTAAGGATAAAACCGTTGGAACCGCACCAATTTGGGAAGGTAATGATTTTAATAAAAACATAGGAGTACTTAATTTTTATAATTTAAATCTACAGAGCTTGAAAAGTATCAAGGCAAATTTGGATCCATCCGCTGCAGCCTGGGCTAAACAGACAAAAAATGCCCCCCCTCCTTGGATTGACGATCCAGTAAATGATCCCAGCGGGCCCGGGGCCGGCGAAATAGTAGATAACCTAACTGGTGGTCTCTTGACCGACTTCCAATCCGCCCTTGATGTTATTACTGGTGGTGGAGGTAACTTAAATAAAGTAGGAGCAAACAATAACTTTTATCCTAGCATCCCCGATTCCTTCAAGCAGCAAACATTAGTATATCCACTTTCCTTGGAAGGTCCTCAATCCAAATCTATGGATACGGTTCTTATACAGCAGATTTCATACGCACCTCCAAATGCAGTTGAATTTGCTGCTGACCCGCAACTTACTTCTGGACAACAAGGACCAAATTCACCAGCATCACAGTATAACGTTTTTACAAAAGGATTATTACAAGGCACCGATTATAGTGAGGAATATAGAAAGAAAGAACTTAAAGGTACTGTGATACTTCCCATGCCCCAAAGTTTTGTGGAAAAGAGAAACGTTCAATTTGGTGAAGATACTATGAACACTCTTTCTGCTGGATTGACTCAGAAGGTATTGGGGGATACGGGAGGATATCTTACTGCTGCCGGTTTGGCTGCTGCAGGCGGTGCTGGTTTGGCAGCTCTTGGTGCTAGCGGCGCTGGTAGTGGTATTGGTTTAGGTGGTATAACTGGCGGCGCCAGAGCCGGTATTGCGGCGAAGGGTCTTTTAGATGCAGCAGGTGGTGTAAATAATTCTACATCAGGAAAACAATTACTATCCTCAGTCATATCAAGCAATATTCTAAAAGCTGCAGGAGCTAATGTTTCAGCAGAAACAATTCTTGCAAGGGGTGCAGGTGTTATTCCAAACCCTAATATGGAATTATTGTTCAGATCACCTGTACTTAGAGATTTTGGACTGGCATATCGAATGACTGCGAGAAGTAGGGACGAAGCGATACGGATACGAAAAATTATTAGATTTTTTAAACAAGGAATGTCTCCTAAGAATTCAAACACTGGGGAAAATTACTTCATAAAAACACCAAATGTATTTCAAGTTGAATTTAAGACAACAGGTGATGAAAAAAATAAATCAATGCCTAAATTTAAAATGTGTGCATTAACTGGATTTGATACAGACTATTCACCCGATAACATGTGGGCAGCATATGATGATGGTCAACCAGTTGCTGTGACTATTCTTCTGCAATTTAAGGAATTAACTCCAATATATACTAGTGATTTTGAAGACCTTGATGATGACGAAATAGGATACTAAAACTCATGGGATACTTCAACGAACTGCCAAACATACAATACGTTAATAGATTCAAAGGATCAAAATCCAATGATGAAGTTACCGTAGCTAAAAATTTATTCAGAAGAACTAAACTCAGAGAAGATTTAGAGGCTGTTTTTACTTCATTTGATTTCTATAAAATAGAAGAAAATGAAAGACCAGATCAAGTTGCTAAAAAAGTATACGGAGACTCTGAATTAGATTGGGTTGTTAAACTTGTAAATAATGTTCAAGATTATTATACTGACTGGCCTCTGTCTAATGGGGATCTTCACAATTATATGATGGAAAAATATGATACTGAAGAAAAACTATTGGAGATCCATCACTACGAAACCATACAGTCTGTTGATGTTTTCGGTAGATTGTTAGTCCCAGCTGGACTTAAAGTCGATAAAACATATTATGATGCACCAGAATATCAAATAGTCACAGAGACTCCTCCAGGAGTTAATTTCCCAGTAATTACCTTACCAGGAATAGGTGCTACTGTTGTACCAACTATACTTGACTTTGAAGTCAATGGTGCTTCCATTTCTAGTGCAGGTAGAGGTTATATAAGAAATCCTAAAATTGGTTTTTCATCTCCACCAACAACTATTCAAGCTACTGCGACTGTAGAAATAGAAGATTTCCATATTAGCGGTTTCAGTACAACAGTTGGTTTTAATACTGGTAAGGGATATAGAACCCCACCAACCGTAACCATTAGTGAACCATTCTCATCCAGAAATGCAACATCAACTTCGATACTTGATGATGATGGATCTTTAAGTGCATCAACAGGTAGAGTTACAACCATCAATATAGTTGATAATGGTATTGGATATGGTCTCACATCTCCATCGATTTCTGTGGGTTTACCTCCAAACTATGTTGTTGGTTCTCGATTTACCAAGAAATCTCCAATCGGTCTGGGTAGTGATGTCGATGGTATGGCAATCAAACCAGATGGTTATAAAATCTATACTACTAGTATGTCTGGTAGCAATCAAGTTAAAGAGTTCTATCTCTCAACTCCATGGGATATTGCTACCGTTGTAGCAGGCCCAACTTTAGATGTTAGTGGACAGTTTTCTTACTGTAATGGTATTGATGTTACAAACAATGGTAGTGCATTATTTGTAACTGGTGGCCAAAGTGGAACACAAAAGGTTGCATACTATCAGTTAGTTGTTGCTTGGGATCTTACAACTGCAATCTATTCCACCTCTTTCACTCTAGATGCTCCTGGTGGAGTTAGGTTCAGTGGAGATGGTTTGAAGATGTTCATTTTGGATGGTAATAATCCAGATAGTATCAAGACTTTTAATCTTACTAACCCATATAATATTTCAAGTCCATCATTAGCATCAACTACACAACTTGGAAGTCTTATTCAAGACTTTGATCTAGTTGGATTTAGTTTTGGTGATGATGGTAAAAAACTTTATGTTGTTGGTCAAGATTCTGGATCAGTTCACGGATTTGATCTTGATATTGCATATGATCTTAGTTCAATAACCAATACAGAAACTGTCTACATTGCAAACAAAGTCCCCGAACCTACTGACATTTTCGTAAAAGATGATGATAAAGAAGTAATTTGGATTATTGGGGGAGTTGATAATATGGTGGGACAATATAGTAATAGGTCAAAAGCACAGGCATTTACTACTCTTGATAGTCTAGGAAGAGTGCAGAGTATTAACATTACTCAAACTGGATTTGGTTACACTACTGCACCCGTGGTAACAATTGCAGAACCTTTTACTGCCGTAAGTGCTGCAGCAACTGCAATCATAACTCAAGGCACATATGGTTTCCATGTAACCTCATTTGATATTACTCAAGCAGGTTTCGGTTATACTGTTGCTCCTGTAGTTACCATTGAACTTCCACCTACCTTCAGGTCAGCAGCTGGTATTACTTCATTCAAAGATGGTGAAGTAATAGGAGTAACTATAATAGATCCAGGTACAAATTATTATGAAGTTCCTTCAGTATCATTTGATATTGAACCCGACTCTGTAGTTCAAACAAAAGTTGGAGATGTTTACCAATCTAATAATAAAGTCTACAGATGGAGTGGAACAAACTGGGAATTGCAACTCACAAAAGCATTTGAATACATGGATAACGATGGAGTAATTCAGGAATTGAAAGGTTCTACAATTGCAAAACCAGTAACTAACTATGAATATGAAGTTCAAAATAATGAAGAGAAGAGGTTGCTTCGACTTCCAAGACCGGAATATATAACTCTAATCAAAGATGATTTACGAAAGGCAATGAGATATGATAAGAACTTAAGTACAAGTGTCAATTCCAAACTAACTAGAGCATATAATCCTAAACTATCTGGAGTATAAAAAAAAGGAGGGTAATAACACCCTCCTTTCTAGTATTTTATTGAATAGTTAACCGAGTTTGCACAAGGTCAGGATTCTGCGAGTTTTTGGAAGTAACTTAGTGCGTCGTTTGCATCTTCATCGGTTTCAGTTGATGATGATGGTGTGATGTCAGAATCATTGAAACCACCACTACTGGCAGCTGCAGGTGCGTTATAAGACTGAGACTCAGAGAAGTCTCCCTTACGTTCGCGTTCCCACTGTGCATCTTCCTCTTGGGTCTCCTGATCTTGCATCTTGGGAACACCTTTGTTACCAAGGACATAATCAAGACGTTTCTGAAGAGCAGCATAGTCTTTAAAGTTCTTTAGATCAGAGAACTCATTCAAGTCGTTGAGGTTGTTATACATCTTCTCAAGCGCATCATCATCGTCAAGAAGAACGGATGGTTCTGCAAACTCAGACTTGTCGTAGTTCCAATAACCTTCAACCTTACGAATCTTCAGTTTGAAGTTAGCACCAGCCCAGAAGTCAAAGGGATTGATTGCCTCTTCATCTACAAATTGAGGTTGCATTGCCTCACTGATCTTATCAAAAATCTTTTTACCGAACTTGTAAAGGAACACACGACCTTCGTTTTGTGGATTCGTAGGATCCGTGACAACGTAGATATTAGCGTAGTGTGCAAGTTTACGTTTCTGTTTACGAGCAACTTCTTTATCGGAATCACGACCACTGTTCCACAGGGTACGATTGTGCTCGGATACTGGGTCTTTTTGTCCCAATGTGGTTAGAGAGTTTTCGATATACCAACCACCAGGGCCTTGGAATGCATGACTCCAAACTTGTGCCCAAGGAAGTTCACACCCTTGAGGTGCGGGTAGAAATCGAATTACAGCATAACCGTTTCCTGCCTTATCCACTTCAGGTTTCCAGAAGCGATCATCAGAAGATTTCTCTCCACTATTCAGTTTCTCGACCTTTTTAATCAACTTCTCGGTCAGAGAACCAGAGCGGGATTGTTTCTTGAGATTTGCGAAAGACATGTTTGTATTCTCCGTATTTGGTGGGATTTGGCCTTTGGGACGACTTTATCTTACCGATAGCAAGAAGGGATGTCAAGCCCTGGTTTTAATTCTTCGGAAGTTCTTCCGGGTTCTTCAAGTCTAACTCAAAAATGAGTGGATGGCACTCTTCCATAACCAAATATACGGAGGCTTTATACATATCCTCCATGGTATAGGTTTGGTTTCCATCAGCTTCGACTTGAATATATGGGTCATCTTTTTGCATTCTAGTTATATCATCAAAAGTAAATGGTATACCATTGATGAAAAACATATCCACAATCCTGTTATCGTGATAACAATAAGAAGATGTAATAATATACTGATGTCCCATTTTTACTCGTCTGCAATTTCTTCCAGGTAGGTTAACGTTTCATCCATTTTTTCAAAGAACTCATTAATGCCACCAGAAGGATCCATCCCTAACATCATTGCAGCTTCTTTGATTCTTTGATGCATCTCCATAGCTTGTGGATCTTTAGAAAGTTGGATCCTGAAACATAGATTTTTTTGTTTTTCTAAAAATTGTTTCATAAGTCCAACATGTTCCCTTTTTTCGGAAGCATCCATGTATGGACTTTGCATTGTCTTTTTTACGATCTCTCTTTGGAGATCTTCCATTTCCTTAACTTGTTCTTTTACGATATCTGAATCGAAAAATTCGCTCATAACACTACTTGTTTTAGTATTTCTTTAAATTTTCTACTATCATTATTTAGGAAAGACTGATATTTTTTCAGACGCAAACTAGTGGTTTCCCAAACAGGATCTATTAGTTTTTTATCAAAGTTTGGAGCGAATCCAAGAATCGAATTAAGAATCACCATAGTTTCTATGGAGATTGCACCTTGCAAATACTTCTTGAGAATTTCTGGATGATTTGTTCCGTCTACTTTAAATAATTGTTCAAAATTCTTTTTGTTAATAAAGACTTCTACTTCAGTCTTAAACAGATATGTGAGACTCTGAGATCTCTTTAACCAATTTTGGTAATTAGACTCGCCTGATTCAATAATTTCACCAATCCACAGTCTACTGGGATCATTACATTCAACAAAGTTGGCAAGAAAATACTGTTTGATTTCATCATCACTTTTCTTCCTTGACATGCGTTCAAAGAAATATCTATCCTTTCTTTTGTGGAAGGCCTCCTTAGAGGCGCGAGACTTTCCACAATATTGAAAGTAATCATAATTTTCTTTAGTGAAATGATTTTTGAATGCTAGGTATGTCTTATAAACATCTAGCGGTGTCATCATTTAGAAAGTTAATTTAGCACGACTGGTTCTTTTAAGAAAATTAAGTTCAGTCGCTTCACACTTAAGTTTTTCTTTTAGGGGTTTTGAAATTAGTTTGCCTACCGATTCAAACTCAATACCATTCTCTTCGCAATAAGTTACGATTGCTTCGATGTAGTTAATCCTTGAAGTCGCGACCAAATGTTCAATGTCTTGTGCAAATTTTGACTGGCAAAGAAACTTTTCTTTTATTAGTGAGTCTACTTTTTCAGTGTTTGGCATAAGATTAAGCGTGATGTTCGACGAACTCTCGGATGTACTTGGTAAGAAGTT
>Ga0315320_10000568_pt1 | contig 30429 bp, 30 predicted proteins | sample M140m21515metaG_FD_203458 | JGI IMG/M metagenome (GOLD analysis project Ga0315320, IMG submission 203458) | Ammonia-oxidizing marine archaeal communities from Monterey Bay, California, United States - M1 40m 21515 | ecosystem: Environmental > Aquatic > Marine > Coastal | place: USA: California... | reverse complement strand
ATGATAGATACGAAGGTTTAGGTCCAGAGGATCACACAAAATTTAAAAAATTGATGAAACCTTATAGTAAATATAAAAAATATATTTTTACTCTTCCAGAATCAGACAGAAAGGCTATTTTAAATCATAAATATGATTTAAAAAGAAATAAAGATAAAATGAAATCAAAATTAAATCAAAATGAAACACGAAAATGTAAAGAAATGGTAAAAAGATATTCTGTAAAGATACATCAACATGACCTACAAAAATATAAATCTACAAAAAATAGATTAGAAAAATGTAAACAATTTTTAAATAAAACGAAAAAGGGTGGTAAAAGAAATAAACGAATAAAAAAAAGGAAGACGACAAACTCGTGGTAATAAAAAACTATTAAATAGGAATAATTATCACTTTTCTAAATTTTGAGTTATTTAAATACTTATTTAGTTGTTTACTTGTCGATTTAAATAAACATCACTATAGAGAATTTTATAGTCATGTTTTTATTGTTAATATACTACATATTTGAGGAAGATGAATTATCTAAGTATTTAACTCCAAAAATGAGTATAAAACGAAAACAATTAATAGAATATATTAAAAAACACTTTAAAGAAAATGTTTTATATATTATTTATAAATGTATCGTTCTTTGTTTCGTTTTGTAAAGAATAAAATTCCACGTATTTCAGATACCGAATTAATTGCACTTCAAAGTGGAGATACAAGCATTGACCGTGATATTTTAAAAGGGAAATTATCTTTTCCAAAACCAGCAAATTATACGAATAAATTTGATGAAACAAAAGTAGATACGTTTTTACATTCTTTCGATTATTCTTGTATTTATCCAAATGATAATAATAATAAATGGATTGAATATTTAGCAAAAAATAAATATTTTAGTTTTTTAATTGATGAGAAATATGAAGGAATTAAATTATCGGTAAATGAAATGTCAAATATATTAACAAAAATCACAAGTGTTGATCCTGCATTGGGCGTTGCAACAATGGTTCCAAATTCTCTTGGTCCTGGAGAATTACTTAGTATGTATGGAACAAATGAACAAAAAGATAATTATTTACCAAAATTAGCACGTGGTGATTTAATACCTTGTTTTGGATTGACCGGTCCAAATAATGGTTCTGATGCAACGGGTAAGATTGATAGTGGAATTACTTTTAAAGATAAAGATGGAAAAATTAAAATACAGGTATCTTTAAATAAAAGATATATTACACTTGCTCCTGTTGCAAATCTAATGGGCATTGCATTTGAATTAAAAGATCACGAAGAATTAATTGGAAAATCTGGAATTACACTTGCGCTTGTAGAAAGAGAACACCCTGGATTAATTCAAGATACTCATCATAATCCATTAAATGTTGGATTTCCAAACGGCACAATTAAAGGGGATATTATACTTGATCCTTCGCAAGTAATTGGTGGAGAAGAACAAATTGGAAATGGTTGGAAAATGTTAATGGAATGTTTATCCGCAGGTCGCGGTATTAGTTTGCCTGCAACCGCAAATGCAAGTAGTAAAGTTGCGACTTTTGGTTTATTTCATTATATTCAATTACGAGAACAATTTAAAATGTCTCTTCAAGACATGCAAGCAATTCAAGAAAAAATGGTAAATATGATGTTTCATACCTGGATTATACAATCGTCGGTTGCAATGACAAATGATATTTTAGATAATGGAAAATCACCAGCAGTAATTAGTGCAATTATGAAACAACAAACCACCGAACGCGCGCGTCATGTATTAAATGATGCAATGGATATTCAAGGCGGCAGTGCAATTTGCTTAGGTGAAAATAATTTTCTTGAAAAGTTTTATAAAAGTGCTCCAATTGGTATTACAGTAGAAGGTTCAAATACATTAACACGTTCTCTTATTATCTTTTCGCAAGGTCTAAATAAAAGTCATCCTCATATTTTTCCGTTATTATCATCTATTTTAGATGATAATCTAAGCGAGTTTCGAAAACATTTTAATTCATTAATCATTCATTCTATTTCATTATATGTAAAAAGTCTATTTTATTCTGCAAATGTATTCGACCATTCCTTAGAAAAAGAAATTTTGCGATTTGCAACATTAACAAATTTTGTCGCGTTAAAGGGTGGTTTACTTAAAAAAGAACAAATGTTGTCAGGTTCTATGGCTGACCAATTTGGAAATTTATATATGGCAATTAGTGTAAAATATTACGCACAACAAAATAACATTCAATCACCGTGGATTGATTATGTAATTGAACGTTTAATTTATGAAAATCGTGATATTATGAATAATGTAATTGATAATTTAGGAATAGAAAAATATTTAATTCAACATTTAAAAACATCAGTACCTTCACGAAATTATGATAATGAACAAAAGATATTTCAAGAAATTATGTATAATCCAAAACTCATTGAAGAAGTTAAAAAAAATATTTTTATAGATTCTACAATACTAGAAAATCTAGAAAAAACAACAGATAAAATAAATGATGGATATTGGGATACGCCATTAAGAGACGAGGTGATTCAAGTTGGAGAATATAATAATTCAACATTACTTAAGGCATAAATTCTCGTATGGATTTAAAGATTTTTTGATTCGTTGAACCCTCCTTTTCTGGTTTAGTTTCTATAATTCCGTGATATTCTCTTATTATTTTTTCGATATTATTATCATGTTCCTTTAATTTTTCAATAATTTGTTCTTCGTTGTAATTTGTTTGTCTTTTTATCATAGCAACAATTTGTCCTTGTTCTTTGTTTTCGTCCATATAAACATACTAATGTTATATATTTATATATTTTATAAGAATAGTATAATATGTTATTAAATTATTTTTGCGGACCAGCGCTTGTTTATTTTTCATTTGTTTTAATTCATGTTATTATGTCAACATATCATAAAAAATCGGGTGCAGCTATTTTACAAATTTTAGTAGGAACATTAATTACTCTTTTACTTCAACTACTTTGCATGCGAGGAATGACCATGTTTTCGTGGATTATTGTATTTATACCCTTTATTTTTTATACTTATATGATGGTTATCTTATTTTACGCATTTGGTGTCGAACCAGAAGAAAATATGAGAAAACATGCGGTTGCATAAAGAATCAATTTAAAGAAAAAGTATATTTATATATTATAAGTGCGAGTGTAGTAATGTCTGATTTAAATTTACAAAACAATTGGACCTATTATTTACATTTACACGACACCCGGGATTGGAGTTTAGAAAGTTATATTAAAATATTGAGATTTCGATCAGTTGAACATGCGATTTTATTAAATGATGAAATACATTATGATTTAATAAAAAAATCAATGATGTTTCTCATGAAAGAAAATATATATCCAATGTGGGAAGATGAACAAAATAAAACAGGCGGATGTTTTTCATTTAAGGTTGCAAATAAAGAAATAAAAACCGTATGGAAACATGTATTTTTTAGTGTTCTGGGTGGAACAATTACAAAAAATAAAAAACACTATGAAAATATAAATGGAATTACATTAAGTCCTAAAAAAAAGTTTTGTATTTTGAAAATATGGATGAAAGATTGTTCGTTAAAAGATCCAGATATTTTTATACCAATTAATGATTTAACAGCGGAAGGTTGTCTATTTAAACAACATTGTCCAGAATATTAATAGGATTCGTTATTTTTAAAATTATATATATATAAATTAAAATATAAACCAAACTTATATTTTAATTTATATGAAAATTGGATTATTGATTCCATCTACATCAAAAGGAAGGGATGAATGGAAAATATATAAAGATACCTATTTATATAAAAATACTTTTAAAACATTCTTGAAAACATATAACAAGGAACACGAATGTATTTTTTATATAGGAATTGATAAAAATGATCGTATTTATGATAATAATTCGAATAAAGAAATGTTTATAAAATATGCAAATATTATGAAAAATATATCATTAAAATTTATTTATATGGATGGGATCGAAAAGGGACATTTGACAGTTATGTGGAATCGGCTATTTCAACTTGCCTATGATGAAGGATGTGAGTATTTTTTTCAATGTGGAGACGATATTCAATTTAATACTGCAGGATGGATAAATGATTGTATTGATATTTTACAAAAAAATGATAATATTGGATTAACCGGACCAATGAATAATAATGCGCGAATATTAACACAAAGTTTTGTTTCTAGAAAACATATGGAACTTTTTGGATATTATTTTCCAAAGGAAATTATTAATTGGTTTTGTGATGATTGGTATAATGATATATATAAGAAAATAGGTCATTTCTATCCATTGAATAATCATTTTTGCGCAAACGTTGGTGGTTCGCCTAGATATAATATTAATAATGAAATTATTGATTCAGATGACCAACTTCGAAAAAGACATGGAGAATTAAAAATAGAATGCAGTAAAATCGTGGAACGGGATTATCGAACATGTAAACCAAAATTAGACAAAATGTGTGAAAGAATAAAACCTGCTAGTTTTTGCACAATATGCACATCAAATTGTGCATTTGAATTAATTGGATTGTTACTATCATTATCCGTGTATCATCGTAATGAATTAATATACATATTATGTGATTCCAAAACAAAGACAACAATTGAACAAATGACACCATCGCCCAAATTAACGATAAAATGGTTTGTAGAATTAGACGAATATGATGGAATGAATCGTCAAATGATGGAACAAAATGGTTCATGGAGTTTATTTCAAATGTCAAAGGCAAAAGTTATAAAAAAAGCATTAGAAACAAGTAAAGATACTTTATTTTTAGATAGTGATATAATAATCACGGGTGTAATAAATGATATCGATACTTCTAAAGATATTGGTGTATCTCCACAATACATAAAAAAAGAATTTTTAGATAAAACCGGATTTTATAATGGAGGAATGCTATGGACAAAACATAAAAATGTTCCGGAAGATTGGATTATGTTTACGGAGAATTCGCGTTATTATGATCAAGCGTCAATCGAAGATTTGGCGAAAAAATATACTTGTTTTGAATTTGGAGAAAACTATAATTTACAATGTTGGCGATTTTTATTGTCAGATGAAACATCTGAACAAATTGCAAAACACATTTCTTCTTCACCCAACGATACTATATATTATAAAAATAGACCATTAAAATTTGTTCATACTCATTTTTTAGATAAACGATTTCATTCTTTTAATACAACTATTATAAATCATTTGAAAAATGCAAAAAATTATAAATTATTATCAATTATATATAGAGTTATTCATAATAAATGGGTATTGAAAATACCAAATCAACCTATAAATGGTTTAGGTAATCATAAAAACGATAGTTATCGAGAATTACCAGAATTGATGAAAATTCATAATAGGGATGTAGAACTAAAAAGAATAGATAATACGATACATTGTTGGTTAGAACCAAATATACTTACATATGATCGACCAACTTTGGAATGGTGTAACAATGAAATAAATAATAGTTCGTTATTATTATTAGGAAATGGTGATATATGTAAAGAAGGAAAAGAACTCAATACGAAATATAACAATTTGAATGTAAAACCTTGGATTTTTTGGCCTCGAACACCAAAATTGGTGGAACAACTTTTAGAAACAAGATCCATTTTAAATTATACAAACCGTGAAATTGAAAGTATATTTATAGGAAATTTTGAAAATAACGTTCAAGAAAAATATAGAAATACGAATGAATCGTGGGAAAATGTATTAACAGAATATCATTGTACAAAAGGACAACAACACAAATTTAGTCACGAAGAATACTTAATGAAATTACGAAATTCAAAATATGGATTATGTTTAAGGGGTTATGGTTCTAAATGTCATAGAGAAGTAGAACTTATGGCATTTGGAACAATTCCAATTGTAACCCACGAAGTAACAATCAATTCATATATGGATCCACCAATTGAAAATGTCCATTATATTCGTGTAAAAAATCCACAAGAATTTAAAGAAAAACTAGCAAAAATGAATGAAAAAAAATGGAAAATTATGTCTAGATTTTGTTATGAATGGTATCAGCGAAACGTTCATAGCAAAAATTGCTGGAAAAATATGATAGAATATATTTTGTATGATGAAAAATAATATGAATTATGACAACATTAACATTCAATATCTCTAAAAAATGAAAAATCTGTGGCACTTGCTTTAATTAGTTTATAACCATTCTTAAATAATTGTAGTATAATCTCATTACATCTGGGTTTATTATGTAAAAGCAAATCGAAGTCTACCGAAAGATAGGTTGGATATATGTTATCAGATAACATTTTTTCTAATACATCACACTCTATATTTTCTATATCTATTTTGAGTAAGTCAATATGTGTATGATTTAATTCTTTCATAATCGTATTAATCGTTTTTGCTGGAATCTGAATAGAATCATTACTTCTTCCAATAGTACTTATAGAACACGAAACATATTCTTTATTGTTTGGTAAATAAAATGTAAATTCACCATCAGTTGTATTTAATCCATACTCGTGTAATTTTATATTATCTCCTTTTGCTTTATGTGATAAAATTATGTTCCAATAATTAGGATCGCCACCACCATATCTTTTACTATTTATTGGTTTTTTTTTATCTTCTAAAACATCTTTGACATACTTAACGTGCTCAATTGCACGTGGTGTAGGATCAAAGATATGTACAGGACAATTTAGTTTATATGACAAAATCACATCATGTGTAATATCTTCACCTGCTCCAACACAATAAATTATGCTATTTTCATTTAATTTTGGCAAATCTGAAGGATAATAAAATCCGCCGTATGATGTACCTATTAATGTAATATCATTCATAATATTTATTTATAAATAAATTATTCATTTACCTTTATATTAATAAAATAGAATTGTTTAAAAGTCTATATTTATAATAGTATAATTTATTTAAGTTCATACAAAAATATTTAAATAAATTATACTATTATTATTATTATTATAATGAAATTATTGGTAATATTAACACAATATAAAAGGAATCATTTAGAAAAACAATTACAACAAATGAATAACCAAACTATAAAACCAGATTATTTAGTAGTATTTCAAAACGAGAACCATATTGATATTAGTAATTTAAAAAAAAAATATGATTTTATACATATTAAAAGTGATTATAATACTAAATTTTTTGGAAGATTTGCATCATGTTTTACCTTTCCAGTGGATATTTGTATGGTATTAGACGATGATATAATTCCTGGAAATAACTGTTTAAAAAATTATATGGACCAATGTATAAATTTAAATGCGATTATTGGTGGTAATGGACGATTTGGAATAAATAATCTAAATAAACCTAAATTAAAGCAACCTCCTGATGTTGGGGTTAGAAATGATCATTCTTTGGTTGATTTTGTAGGTCATTTATGGTGTTTTAAAAAGGAATGGTTACATTATATGTTTGCAATAAAACCCTTTACATATGATACAGGCGAAGATATGCATTTATGTTTTACTTCAAAGGTGTTAGGAAATATTTGTTCATATACCGCAAAACAATGTAGTCAGGATGATATGTGTGATATTGTATATAATCAATTGGCGACAGACCAATATTCGTGTTATAAAGTAACTAACCCAGAATTACGTAGTAATGTGGAAAAATATTTTATAGAAAATTATAAATTACAATTAATCACCGAAAATTAATATAAATGTAAAAACAAATCATATATATATGTATTTGATTTGTTTTGGGACTCGACCAGAATTAATAAAATGTATTCCACTTATTAACAAATTTAAAGAAAATGATATACAATTTAAAACGCTTTTTTCAGGACAACATGAAAATTTAATAGAAGATTTTTATAAATATATAGATAAACCTGACTTTACGTTTACCAACATAATGGAACATGGACAATCATTAAATGAATTATCTAGTAAGATATTAATACAATCAAATAAATTATTTTTAGAAAATACTTTTTCAAATGTAATAGTTCAAGGAGATACGACTACCGCTTATTCATTATCATTAAGCGCGTTTCATTTTCAAATACAGGTAATACATTTAGAGGCAGGATTGCGAACAAATGACAAATATAGTCCGTTTCCTGAAGAAATAAATAGACGATTAATATCACAAATAGCAAGTATTCATTTATGTCCTACACAAAAATCAATAGAAAATTTACATAGTGAAAATATTAGAGAAAATGTATACTTAACTGGAAATACAATAGTAGATATGTATGATTATATACAAAAAAATATGAAACCGGATATTTTAATTGAGAATTTAATAAAAGAAAATGAAAAATATTATGTTGTAACATTACATCGTCGTGAAAATCGAGGAGATAAAATGTATTCTATGTGGGAACAATTAAATCAGTTATCAAATAAATACAAATTTATTTATATTTCCCATCCATCATTATCTCAAAGTAAGGAAATCTTAAATAAAAATATTACTGTATTAGAACCACAAAATTATGAAAATATGATTCATTTGATTTTAAATTCTAATGGTATTATTACAGATAGCGGAGGATTGCAAGAAGAGGCAGTTTGTGCAATGAAAAAGGTATTAGTATGTAGAGATACAACAGAAAGACCAGAAACGATAGAATGCGGAATAGGAAAATTAATTGATACTAATATAATGGATAACATAACTTTTTTTGATGAAAAAAACGTTCATGTAATAGTAAATCCATATGGGAATAATGTTTGTGAAAAGGTATTTAAATATATAAATATAATTAAATTATAAATGTCATTCATTTTAAAGGATAATTTAAATAACGAAGATTCTAATAATAAAGTAAAAAAAATTTGGGAAGATAGATATTTATCTGGAGGTAATTCAGGGAATGGATCATATGGAGAATTATGTGATTATAAAGCTAAATTCATAAATACTTTTGTAAATGAAAAAAATATAAAGAGTATTATAGAATTTGGGTCGGGTGATGGCAATCAAATGGAACACTTTGAAATAGATAATTATATAGGAGTAGATATAAGTGAACATATAATAAATACTTGCAAACAAAAATATAAAGATATTGCTAACAAAAATTTTATAACATATGATGATTATTATAAAGAATTTAATAAATATGATTTATCGATTTCATTAGATGTAATTTACCATTTAGTAGAAGATGCAGTTTATGTAAAATATATGAACGATTTATTTAATTCAACAAATAAATTTGTAATTATATATTCAACTAATTGGAAAGAGAAATACAATGGTTCACATGTATATCATCGTAATTTTACAAAATATATAGATACAATGTTTAAAAATGCAAAATTAATTCATCATGAACCTAATAAATTTCCATCCCTATCAAAAGCAGAATTTTATATTTATGAACTGAACAATTAAACCAGTTATCTAATAAATATAAGTTTATCTATATTTCTCATCCATCATTGCCTGAAAGTAAAGAAATATTAAATAAAAATATTATTGTATTAGAAGCGCAAAATTATGAAAATATGATTCATTTAGTATTAAATTCTAATGGTATTATTACAGATAGTGGTGGATTGCAATTGATAGAAAATTAAGAGGATATTATAATAGAAGAACAGGGGGTGGTTTTCATTATAATATAAATTATAATGATAAAATTAAAAATAAAACAATAAATTTTCTTTTATAAATGATTTGCTAATATTCAAGCATAATTTTCTTTTGTTCTTCATTAAATTTCCAATCTCCCACTTTAATATAATTTGGTAAATTAATAACATGAATATTAATATCAGTTCCCCAGTTTCCTCTTGGTAATTCATTTACAAAAAATTCTGGAATATATAAATTTTTTAATTTAGGATTCATTAAATACAATAAAAATCCAAAGGTTCCAAATCCAATTACTAGATTAGATACATTAGATAAAATAGTTAAATCTATCTCTAATGTATTACTTATGTATTCTATGTTTTCTTGTTTTAATAATTCATTAATACAAGGATTCTTCTTATCCTCGCAAACAAGTTTAATAATATCATAATTTCTAGTTATGTTTTTATAATAAGATAAGGGTGGTTGTACGTATGATTTATGTGGATTACTTGAAAAAATATCACCCCCTCTAAAATGTATATAAATTTTATTATCATTATCTATAACATTATTATTTTCCGGTTGGATTTTAAATATTGGTTTAATGTATTTTTGAAAATATTCTTTCATTACATATGGTTCAGGATCTATAATATTGTATTTATTCAAAGAAAAAAATGTATCATTAATCTGCGACTTGTCATTATTTATTATGTTTTTTAATATAATATATTTTGCTGTTAACAGCGGATGAGGGTGAAATATAATTGATTTGTGATTATATGTTATGGCATAATGTATTGCTCTAATTATTTGTAATATATTGTTGCCCGTGCGACCAGTCCACGAGTTAATAATTAACATATATAATAATATATGTTAATTTATATTATTATATATACGTAATTCTTTTTACATTATTTTAATAGAAATGATTAAAACCATTGATTTTGCAAATGAAAACTATAAATAACAATAAAATAACTTATAATTGCTAATAAGATACTTACAATCCATAACGTCAATACGGTTGTATTTCGATACCCTACTCCAAATTGTCTTAAACAATTTTGTCGATGATTGTAAATAAAATTAGGTTTTATGATAATAACAATCATATAAAGGCATACAAATAAGGTGATTGATAAATATAATTTGTCAATATTCATGCTATATATATGTAAATATATAAAAGTTGTTTTATTTTACTCATAATCTTCTAAAACTTCCCCATTTCCATCAATCATATCATCATTATCCATTCTATTTAATGGTTCCTCTTCTTCTTGATAAATGTCGACGTCGCCTGTTTCTTCTAAATGATCGGTATAATGAATTTCATTCGAGTTAATTTCATTTTCCATTTCCATTCTAGAATATAGAGCGTCCATTGTATTTTTTACTTGTGATGCTCGATCGCTTTCGCTTAAATAGGTTTCCTTTTTATATTTAAAGAAATCTGTTCCTTTTCCATAAGACCATTTACCAAGTGCTAAATTTTTTTTCGTATTTTCTACGTCACGTAATTCTTTTTTCATTAATTCAAAATCTTTTATGATTTGTTGTTTTTCACTGTCTTTTAATCTTTTATTTGTTATTTTTACATAATCATATTCTTTGATATTATATTTATGAATTTCACTTAAATACTCATATACCGTTTCATTACAAGATTTAATAAATTCAACATTTGTACCAGATTGTCTTTCAGATAAATCAAATAATGTATACCAATATAACACTTTGTAAAATATAAAGGTTAAATAACTAAATTGCAATATTTCTGATTTTTTAAATATTTCAATCTCTTTTACTTTTTTCATTGATTGTATGACTCTTAAAAACATTTCTTCATTCGAACCAGGAATAACTTGTAATGAATCAAAATGTTTAAATGTTTCTACGCCTTTTTTTTGAATTACATATTCGTGCGCTGGATTTAAATCCCAGTGTTTGCAAATCATTTCAAATTTAGATGGATTTAATTCGCTTAAAATCATTTGCGGAATACAGTTTATTAATGAGTATATGAATTGATTTAATAAAATGATATATGGTTCATTATTTGTTGATCTAGAAAATGATTCTAAATACGCGTTTATTTCTTGGAATTTGTCTTTTGCATTCGTATCGATGACTCCCAATTCATTAAAAACCATTTGTTTAAGAGATGATATTTTTGTTTGTAAAATCGCTTCAATGCTAGAAGAACGTAAATCAAAATCAATTTGGAATAAATCAGTTACTTCATCTATTAATATATCATTTTGGTCTATATTTATATTTCTAGGCACCAACGGCGAGGCGATTTGTTTCGCCGTTAATTGTAATATAGTTAATAGACTTTCTTTTGTATATTCAAATCCATTTTCTTGAAGTCTTTTTACTTTGACGTCAATAGGTTCATCTTTATTATAAATGGTTGCGTCTGGTTTTGTAATGAAAACTTCGCTTAAATATTCAGGAATATGTTCATCGGTATCGAAATTACCCATTTTAATAATATAGGAATAAATCACAATTTCGTCATCAAACCATCCAAATGTAGAATCTTCTTCAGGATTTGTTTGTTTTATAATAGACAATGGTTCGGGAATAATGATATGTTCTCTAATATGATTCAGTATTTCTTCATTTTCTTGTATATTGGAGAGAATCGTGGCGAAAAATTTTTTATCGGATTGACTTTTACATAAATAATCAATAATATAACTATTTTCATTACAACAATAATTAATTAAAAATGGATGACCCAATTGGGTTATTAATAAAGGTACTTCATCGTGTATAGATTTTTGTAAAAATTCTTGGATTTGCATACTGTGATATGTTAATAAATTTTTTATGTCATGTTCCGTCTCATAAGGAAATGTATTCGTTCTAATTCGTTTTGAAGATTCCATTTGTTTTAATTCAATTGGTTTTAATGAAGGATAAAACTTTGAAAATCCTTGTAATTGAATATACGCTTCATCAGAATTATCATATTCAGATTGAGAGATAATCTCTCTTTTATGTTCAATGATCGAAATTATATATGGATTTTGTATTACAAATAGTTTTATAAATGAAAATAATTCACTTGCAATTTCTTTCGATGACATATCTTTAAATGCGATATAGGGTTGATTTGTATTTTTTTTTGAAATTTTTTCTAAAACACATGAAAAATATAATATTCCTTCTATTTGATCTTCGTCTGATTCTAATGGAAACCCGTTAAACGAATGAATGCAACCAGGAAATGATTTATGTATTATAATTTTATTACATTGTATGTATGCTAATGAAAAACCCAAAATTGAAAACATTATCTTTTTATCTACTCCATAAACCCCGTCTTTTTTAGTCAATGGACTTCGTTTTATAGATTCTTTATAAATTGTATATATTTCTTTGATTAATTTATTTGTATTTTTACCAAAGTAATTATGTAAATTAATACCAACAAAGTTCATAAATACTTGAACATATGGAATTATACTTTCCTCTTCTGGTGATAATATAATTGTTTTTTCAATATACTTGTCTTCATGGATTTCGTCTTCATATTCATCGTCACTAAATTCATATTCGTCATCACTTAATTCGGCGGGCGCATCTAATGTTATTTTAAATCCGTTTGAATCATATCCATAATTTGTATCAAAATATATATTCTGTATCAATATTCCCGTATTTTTATGTATCCACGCGTCCCCGTTTTCGCTAAGAGTCCCTTCTTGCAAACAAACGTCTTTTAACACACTATCGTAATTATTTTTCGAATCGTTTGAAAAATAAGCAACACTTAATCTATAAAGAAATTTAGGTATCAATTTCGTATTTGATAATGCACAATAATACCATTCCATATCACCAATGTCGATGGTTAACAATGAAACAAATTCTTGAATTAATTCATATTTCACTTGTAAATCATCCTTGGATAAAATATCATAAAATAACGATAAATGTGGAGATACATTTATTTTGGATAAATAACTAGTTATATCAAATTTTGATTCATAAATCTGTTTTATTTTATTGTAATGAAGTATTCTTTGAATTTCGTTTTTTTTTAATTGAATTAATTTGTTTATAAATGTTTTTTTTCTCTCTTTTATTTGTCTTTCCTTTTTTTCATGGAACCGTTCTCGTTCATTATGCATTTGATGAATTAAATTTAGTGCATAATCATTCATAACAGATTCCTTTGATTCTTCAAAATGATTGATTGAATTATTTATACTCAATACTCTTTTTTTACGAACTTGTTCTTCGTGTTTATCTAATTTAATCCATTTTTTATTCTTATATACGTAATATTCTTTTGTTTGTTTTACAAAACACCTATCATTTTCGCGAATTTGTTCATCTATTATTTTATGAATAAGCATATCAAATAATTCTTTTCTTTTGTTAAATAATTTATTTTGAAGTGATTCTAGGTCAGATTCTTCCATATCGTTTGAATACGTTGATAAAAGTTCACCTAATTTTTTTGAAAATTCATCAATTGGTTCTGAATATGGGTTTCTTTGTGTTTTAAGAAAGTGATACATAGATTGTATTGGATTGTCAAAACCTCCTTCTGGATCTTTTAATATAATTTTATTTTCATCATTTTGTAATTCTTGTAAAGTTGTGTATGTTTTAACATGTTCAATTTTTAAAGTATTTCGATTTTTATTTTCTTTCGTTTTTAACTCTAATTCTTTATTTAAGGATTCAATCAATGATGTAAGTTCTGGATCTGAAACATCATCTATAAATAATTCTTTATTGTTTTGTTGAAATTCGTACATTGCATAATTACCATTGTCAATATAATGACTATATAGAATTTCGCTTTCATGTCCTAATGTAGATAATGAAGTTACATTGAATGTTTTATAATAATTGCATAATTTTGAATATATATCACTTCGTGTGATAAATTCATAAGGAGTTATTTTAATATGTTTCCATGTATTATTTTTTTTTATAATTTCACTTATAATTGATTTACGATTTTCATTTAAAATTCGAATACACCATAAAAAATCCTTTTGCGATAGTTTGTTAATATTTAATAAACCAAATTTACTGATAATTTCATATATATTTGTATCAGATGATTCTCTAATTGAATCATAAACATTTTTTAAAGTTATGCCTGCGCGATTTATAAAAAAACGAAACGAACCATGCCACGTATCTTGTGATTTTAATAAATGTAATGATTTTGTTTTAGAACGAATCTTTGTATTTCCTAACTTTGTTACTTTTTCATTTAAACTATAATATGGATATGCATTTTGTATTGTTTTTGTTAATAAAGACTGTGAAGATTGTAAATTACTTTGTGATTTTATTTTTTCAAGTGAATGAAATAATATACCATTTATGGCAATATGAGAGAGTAATTCGGGAGATTGATTTGTTTCTGTTTTAAAATGTGATTTAGTGATAAAACAATAAATATTTGTTTTGGAATGCACAAGAGTCCCGTCATCTCTTTCTTCGACATTTGACGACCAGAATGGTGTATCATTGAATGGTTTTATATTTTTATGGAACGGTTTATTTTTCGATTCTTCGAATTTTAAATTTTTAATAAAATTTTTTTGCTTTTCGATCGTATTTGCTAATTTAACTTGTGTAATGACACTTTTCCGTCCTCCCCGTAATATTTCTTCATCTTCAAATATTGCCTTTTCAAATTTAGCGTATAATTCTCTTGAAATATAATTTGTAGTTGGATAAAAAAAATTCGGGTTTAAATACAAAAATGATTTATATACTTGATCTAATGGCAGTTTTTTAATTAATTTACCAGTTTCTAAATTTGTATATTCGTCCACAAGATCTATATATTTTTTTACTTCTTTTAATATTAGTTTTTTATTATTCTTATGAATAAGCATTTTGTTTATATAATCGCTAATTTGTTGGTCCATGTCGTATCCAACAATTTCTTCTTCTTCAACCCGATCTTGAATAGTATCAATTAATTTTATACTAATAATAGAAGACTTATCCAATCCCGCATATTTAAAATCAATATAAAATAATTCTTCTGTATTCAAATCTTTTATTGTGATCATATCTTCTTTTAAATCAATAATACGCGCTTTTATCGTTTTCGTTAAAATTTGCCATTCTACATGGGTAACATTAATGATTTTTCCAGGCATTAGTCCATTTGCTTCTGCATAACCTTCATTTGGTTTAAAAAATAAAACGATTTCGTCAATGGTTGTATTATTTTTAGTATTTTTCAATGAGTTTCCTTCAATGCTTAATTGAATGGTTTTTAATTCAGGATAAGATATAAGATCTATGAAATATTTACATATATAAGAAATGAAAAAAAACCGATTTTTATATGTTTCGTCTGCATCTTTAAGTTGTATAATTGAACCATATGTTAAATTAATATAATCGTCTTGATTCATCTTATATATGTAAAGTATTTATTTATTAAATTAATATTGATTTAATTGTCAATCAAAAACTCATTTTGAATTTTTGTAAATATTGACGTTAATTGTTGTAAAAGTTCAATAAAATGTTTATATACCATCACGTCATTAATATCATTCTTGTATTTAATGTATATATACGCTTCTTTTTTAGTAGGATGTTCTTTTTTAAATCCAACAAAAGAAACTAGGTCATTATATTTTTCGTAGAAATAATGTTCAATTAATTTTCCTATTGTAAAATCATCATCTTTTATTTCCAAAATAAAGAATTCATCTTCTTTATAAAGAGCACAATACATCTTTTGATAATCATTCCGTTCTTCTTGCGACATTGTGCCATCATTTATTATTTCATTATGTTCTATTTTTGTTTGTATCGAAGAACCATTTGATGTAAAATAATTATTTAATTCTGAAAATCTATTTAAAATATATTTACACGCTTTTATCATAATTGTCTCGTTTGAATAAATACCCAATGTTTCAACACTAAATTGAAATCGGTTTGGTATAAAATGGCGCTGGGCGTCTAATAGTTCAAAATCTCTTTTGTCTTTTTTATTCTGTATTTGTTTTAATTTTTCAGAAACAATCGCACTGTCTATTACATTTTCATATACACAATGATGTACTACATTCCAACAAGATGATTCTTTGGCGGTTCCCTTGTCAAAATTTGCTTCGAGTTGAATTGTTTCGTTTTCTTCTGAATTATTTTGATTTGGATACAAAACACAAAAGAGTATATATTCACCGGTAATTGGGTCTGGTGGAAAATATTTTGTTTTATCTTCTTCGATGGGTTGATTTGTTTGTTTGTCAATAATCATAAAATCCTTTGTAGTAACATATTTTGTTTCCAGTGTATCATTTGTCACGTTTACTCTTAATTTATATAAATTACAAAAACTACTGAATTTACTTTCGTCATTATTCATAATTGGAATACACGATAATCTGTGTTTTAAATATTCATTATTAAATTTAGTAGTATTTTTTGCAATGTCGATTTGATTGTCTTTATATGGAAATCCTCTAAAAACTAATGTGGGTATATTTGTAGTAATTACGCGTCGCAATGCATTTACAACAGAAACATGTACATTATCAACTGTAAGATAAAGTCTATTAATTCCTTTTCCAAGTGTTTTGTTATCTCTATTTAGAATTGTAATACTCATTTTGATTTATATAGATTGCATATTTATTTTTAATTCAATTTTTTCGGTTATATTGATATAATTTAATATTGAATTAATCATAATGCAACAAAATAGTTCCTATGTTGTTCCTTCATATCCCCAATTAAAGAATAAAATTCCAAATCAAGAATTAATTCCAAATAAGATGAATTTAAATAATCAAGAAACAAAACATCTTTTATTTTTTAGTAATTATTGCGATCATAGTAAAAAAATATTGAATGACTTAAATACAAAGACTCTTTTAGAAAAGGTTGATTTAATATGTATCGATAATAGATTTACAAAAGACAATATTATATATATTGTATTAAATAATCAACAAAGTATGCCATTGCCGCCAATGATTCATAGTGTTCCTACATTATGTATATTACCAAATCACGAAATATTAAAAGGTTCGCAAATTATTCATTATTTTGTTCCAATCTCAAAAACAATCGAAGACGAAAGAACAAAAATAAGTTTAGAACCAAATCCGTTTAATATTTCAAATGAAACAACCGGGACATTTGGCGTATCAAGTGATAATTTTAGTTTTTGGGATAGCGGGCACGAAGAATTAAGTGCATCTGGTGATGGAGGTATGAAACAAATGTATGACTATGTTGCGGTAAATACAGATAATACCGATCAAATATATACACCGCCTGATCAAGAAGAGGCAAAACAAAATATTTCAATTGAACAATTACAACAACAACGTCAAAATGAAATTTAAACATAACTTTTATAATTATTATTAATGAATTGCGAAACACCAATAAATAAAAATATAAAAAAACAATTATTTTCAAGATTTATTGAATTATATTTTCAACTGTTGAATATTATAAAATCCAAATTTGAAAAACATTCGGATTTTAAAGTGTTTTATCAAAAAAATATTTTATTAAAAAAAACAAATATAAAACTTTTTATTAAAACATGGCACGATTCGGTAACATTGCAATATTTTAATCAGATTATGAATGGAGAAATACAATATTTTTTTGATAATGTAGATACAGTTATTAAAACCGAATATTTAAAAAAATATTTTGGATATTTTAAACAAGTTTATGTTACTTTAGACGAATCTGTTGTTAATCATGTATTAACTATAATTCAAGACTTAACAAAAATTACGTTTTTGTATTATAAAAATGAATAATATATAGTTATGATTTATATTTAAAAATAAACATTTATTTTATCATTATGAGTTCAATTGGGGAGTTTAAAAAAATCATTGATGATTTTACGCGGGATTTATTAAATAGTTATCCAGAACTAAAAGAAAACTTTACAAATATAAATTATAATACTTATTATAATTATTGTAAGGATTTATATCCCGAAAACTTTTTTCATATCTTATACGAAAATAAAGAATTATTTGAAGACGAACAAGCGAGATTTTTATTGCCAGAAGTTGATTTTAAACATATTATGGAAGATGAAACATTTAGCGATTCGTCAAAAACAACTATTTGGAAATACATACAACTGATTTTGTTTTGTGTTTGTAATAATTTGAAAGATAAAAATGAGTTTGGTGATGCAAATTATTTATTTGAAGCAATCAAAGAAGATGATCTACATAAAAAAATAGAAGAAACCATGAATGAAATGAAACATATTTTTATGAATACAGATAATTCAGACGAGTCTATTTCTGGAGAAAACCCATTTGAAAATATGATGGGTAATATGATGGGAGATATTAGCAATATTGAAGATATGTTTAATGAGGGTAGTTCTGGAGAAAATCCATTTAAAGATATGTTTAATCAAGGAAGTTCTGGGGAAAATCCATTTGAAAATATGATGGATCCTGAAAAGATGAAGTCCCATTTATCGGGAATCATGGGAGGTAAAATTGGAAATCTAGCAAAAGAAATCGCAAAAGACGCGTCAGTTGAACTAGGTATTGGTGAAGATATGGACGAGGAATCGCAACAAAACTTTCTAAAAAATATGTTTAAAAATCCTACAAAAATAATGGATATTGTAAAAAATATAGGTTCAAAATTAGAAGAAAAATTTAAAAGTGGTGAATTAAAAGAAAGCGAATTAATGGAAGAGGCGCAAGAAATTATGGGGAAAATGAAGGATATGCCAGGTTTAAAAGAAATGATGAGCAAAATGGGAATGGATGCAGGTGGAAAATTTGATTTTAAAGGTATGGCAAATAAAATGCAACAAAATATGAAACAGTCAAAAACAAAAGAAAGAATGAAGAAAAAATTAGATGAAAAAAATAATAAACAACTTCAAGAAGATACAGGAATAATGCACGACGTTGGAAATGAAACATTTATATGGAACGAATTAAATAGTAATCCATCCGAACCATTGAAAAAAACATCCTCTAAATCATCAAATCCTAAAAAAAATAAGGGTAAAAAAAAGAAAAAAAAGAAGAATTAAATATAGAATGCTTTAAAATTTGGTCGATTGGTCTAGCGGTTATGACATTTGGTTTACACCCAAAAGGTCACCGGTTCAATCCCGGTATCGACCTTATAAATTAATTAAAAAGAAAAAAAGAAGAATTAAATATATATATAAAGTAATTAAACATGGATGACTCATTTTGGATTAAAGAACCATCTATATTATTTCGAAAAGATAAACTATTTCAACTATGGCCATACGAAAGCATGACTTTTGAAGAAAAATTAAACGCGACAACGCGGTTTGTAATTTTAATTTCGTTAGTTGGATTTATGTTATTAAATAACTATTTAATATTATTATTTGGAATTATTCTTATTTTAGCGTTAATTTGTTTATTTATGTATAGTGATAAAAGAAATTACGAAGCAATGGAAAATGAAATTATAAATGAAAATGCAAAAAGAACTGTAGAAAATCCATTATATAATGTAATGCCTACCGATTATCAAAATAATGTAAATAAAGAAGAACTTAAATTAAAATACGATACGACACAAGAAGAAACTATAAATCAACATGTACAAAATTTTATTTTAGAAGAAAATAAAGATAATAAAGACATTGGTAATATTTTTAAGAGTGTAACAGATAAATTAGATTTTGATAAATCAATGCGACAATTTCACACAAACCCGAGTACAAGCATACCAAATACACAAGATGATTTTTTAAAATATTGTTATGGTGATTTACCATCTGAAAAACCATTAATTATTCATTAATAAAAGATATATATTTATGAAAAAAATATATATATCTTTTATATAATACTTATGAGTCAAGTTGTAGATTTCATGTTTAATAATATTTCTCGTATAGGTCAAGACCCATATAATCAAACACAAGACGCGAATATAAATAACGGAACAGCGTCATATTTATTAACAAATTTAAATCAAAATAATGAAAAAGGTGCTATGAATATTATGACTACTTATCCAACCATGAACTCAAAAAGTACAAATCAAGTTGGACCATATGGTTACAATATCGACGAGAGCACAAAATTAACACAATCCAAACTTACAAATTTAAACTGTAAAATTAATTTACAAGAACGAAGTTATTTAACCGTTCCTTATTTAGGAAGAGGAAATGTAGATGTTGGACTCGAAAATTCATTAAAATTAGGAGATACTTTTAAAGAGAAAAAGAGTTCTATACTCATGAATGAAAAAAACCAAAATAATTTAGAACAATATCCATTACATAAAGATTTAAAATCGAGTGTAAATGATCCAAACCAATGCATTGAGGAAAGTGCCGTAAAAGGTTGGATCCGAGGTGGATTACCTTCAAGGGAAATTTATAAAAACAAAAAACTTCAATGTAATTAATTTGTTAGTATGTATATATAATGACTAGTACTAAAAAATGTAATCAACAAAATGATTATATATGTGAACAATTAAACAATAAAAATACATTATCTTATTTAATAAATACAGTTTATTCAGAACAAAAAAAACCATGTCAAATGTTTGTTTTAGGTTCAAATCCATCTAAAATGAATTCTCGTCATTTTTCATATAACCCAATTGATATTGAAAGTCGGTTACGTGGTATAAATAGTTGTAATTTAGAAGGCAGTTCATTTCAACCAGAATTGCAAAAAAAAGATTTCTATACACAAGATATATTCGAAAATAATTTGAAAAATAATATTTATGTGCCTCGCCCATTTTTTCATAATTCAAATGTAAGAAGTGGATTTCATAATATTTAATATATATAATATTATTAGTATTATATATATGTCATTTACCCGTTTTCATGACGACCCAAATCGTATTCAAAAGACAAATTTAGAAACAAGTGCAATGAACGATTATACATTTAATGTACCAAATAATACAACTAGCAGTAGTGTATTTTTTAATGATCCTTATTTACGTATGCAAAAAAATGGAACAACTTTGTGTAGAAATATGGTTAATGTTGAAAGTGAATTACGAGTAATGAATCGTAATTTATGTAGAGATGATGTAAACAGAAATAATTATATAACAAATCAAGATTATAAAATATATGTTCGTCCTAAAAATATAGAAAAAAATATAACAAAACAACCACGTGCAATAAATCCAGCGTGGATGTTACGTGGAACCGGAATTGATCGCAGTGAATACTTATTTTCAGACCCTCAGAAAAATATATTTATACCATTTCAATCTTATTTAGATACAAATATATTAGAAAAGGATTATTATAATATTAATAATTGTAAAAAAATATAAAATCTTATATATAGTAAAGTTTAAATGGCACAAATTGCAGTTCCCGTTTTATTATTAGGTGTTGCTTATTTAATGAGTAATGATAAAAAAAAGCACTCGTCATGTGATAAAGAAGGATTTGTTGAATTAGATAACTTAGAAACAAAGGGTACTCTTATGGATCACAAAAATACTGATTATTATCCAAATATAGAACAAAGTTCTTTAAGCACAAACAATAAGGAACAATTATCACAATATCAAGATAAATACTTTTTAAAAAATATAAATAAAGAATCAACCGAAAATGACTTCGAAACTCTCGCTGGAAATAAAATTAAAGCAAGTGATTTGAATCATAATAATATGAATTTATTTTACAGTAGCAAATCAAATGGACATGATACATTCAAGGAAACTAGTATTTTAGATAATTATACAGGACAAGGGACATATGATATTAAAAAAGACGAAACCGCTGCATTTTTTAAACCAGAAAGCAATATGCAAAATGTATACGGTAATCAAAATCAAAATGATTTTCTTCAATCCCGGGTAAATGCTTCTCATCGTCATGCAAATACAAAACCATGGGAAGAAATTAGGGATACACCTGGAATTGGTATGAAATATGACGAAACTTCCACACAAGGATTAAATAACTTTAATATGCAGCGTGATATGTATACTCCAAAAACCGTCGATGAATTGCGTGCATCAAACAATCCTAAAATGGTGTACACATTAGATAATCATATGGGTCCAGCGATTAACCCAATTACAAATATGGGACACCATGGCAAAGTTGTAAAAAAAGCACCAGATTTGACAACAATGAATAGTAATTTAGGAATGATTGCTAAAACAAGTGGTCCAAATAGTCAAACTCGTCATTCTCATCAAATGTTGACAAATGAAAATAGACCATCTACGTCTGTAGAATATTATGGTGTAAAAGGTTCCGGTCAAGATCAACCGTCTTACGTTTCTGGAAAATATATGGAACCACACAAACAACAACTATCTTCACCTGGTCCGCATAATATGAGTATTCAAGGAACAAATCCAACAAATACGTTAAATTATAACAAAGGATCGTATTCGGTTTTAAATAATAATCGCAGTGTAACACAAGATTCTCATTTCGGTAATATTGGCGGTTTAATTTCAAATGTTGTTGAACCACTTGTAAAAGGATTAAGACATAGTAAAAAGACAAATTCGATAACGAATTCGAACCCAAGTGGCAATGTAAATGGTGGATACAGACAACCCAGTGTATATAATCCAAATGAAAGTATTTCAACCACAAATCGTCAAATGTATGAAGGTAAATTATCTATGAATCACTTGAATGTTCAAAAACAAGATGGAACCGCCTATATGAATACACGACCGTTGTTAAATGACACACAAAGAAGCACATTAAACCAAAACCAAAGTGGACCTGCGGCAAGTTCCGTAAAGGGTCGAAAAAATTATGACGCCGAATATAATCAACGTAACCAAACTAAAGTTATGGCATGTAATGTTCATAGTCATGGAAAGATGGAATTGTTTAATAATAAGGTAAATATGATTGAAACAAATAAAGAATTGTGCAATGATCGCCAGACGCCATTTTATAGTCCACAAATAAATCAGTTTGAACATCCAACCGAAGTATTGGGACAATTCACGAATTTACCACAGGAATACGAAAATAAAAATCAAGATGCAATTGATTCTTCTTTATTACAAGCCTTTAAACAAAACCCATATACACAATCTCTTCAAAGTGTTATATAATCTAAAAAATAAGGATGTAAATTTTTTAGTATCTTATTACATTGTATATTTTTTTCAGAAGTTCCATCACAAATTATATTTCCTTCTGGGTATTTGTAAATAATAAGTTTATTGTCTTTGAGTTCTATTTTATATTTCATTTTTACCAATCCATCTTGATAGTAAGTATTCATAAGAAATGGTATATTTTTATGTTTTAAAAAGGAATATCCGATATTATAATCCGGATTTAAAATTTCACATAAATAATAATTCCACATATCGTCTTTACTTTCATTAAAGCGTGTAGAAACACACAATGTTTTATTTGGAATGATTTGATCAAATTTTTTATCTATAAACATTTTTTGACATTTTTTCAAAGAATATGTAATTTTACTTTCAACATGGCGATGTGCATTTGATGATAAAATTGTTCTTTCTTTATTGTCTTTTAAAGAACAAAACATTGGTTCTAAAAAATATAAAGCGCCGTCCATTAAATAGAATTCATATAGATTAATTGGTATCAGAATTGCACAATGACACATTTGAGGCGTTCCTTGAACTTTAAATAAAGATGGAACACTTGCAGGAACAATATAACTTGTAATTTTATAATTTCTTTGTAAATACATTTGAATAAAATAACAAAATGAAATACAATTTCCACTATTAAAATTACGAACACTTGTGCTCGACTTTTCTTGATTATATACTAAATATGGAAATGTAGAAAAACAAATTGTATTATACATGATTTCTATTAATTCTATTAATTGTTCCTTTCGAATCGATTGTTCGAATAAATATATTTTTTTAAAAATACAATTTTCTTTTTTCATTATTATATAAAAATATATAAATATTTATATTTTTATTTATTCATGGATAGTAAAAAAAAACAAATAATTAAAATCATACAAAATAAAAATATACCAAATATCTTATATCACGGTCCATATTTAGAAGGAAAAGAAGAGTTATGTAAATATTCTTTAACATTATTGTATCCAAATATAGAGGACTATCAGAAATATACTCTGTGGATTAATTGTTTATATACAAACGGTATTCAAAATATGAAACAAATTATTAAATTATTTGCAATGCAAATCATAAAAAAAGATGAGAATTTAATGTTTAAAACGATTATTTTAGAATATGCCGAAAATCTTACCTATGATTCACAGTATTGTTTAAGAAGAACAATTGAACAATATAGTAATCATACTAGATTTATAATATTATGTGAAAATAAACATAAATTATTACCACCAATATGCTCTAGATTTTTGCAAATATATGTAAATTTAAATAGTTTTAAGAAATCCTTTTATTTATATGATTCTTTTAGATATAATAAATATAATCAATTATTTAAAGAATATAATTTGGTTATAGAAAATAAATCATTTAAGGAATTATATCCATTATCAAAACGGTTTTATGAGAATCAATTCTTTAGTATTGAACTACTTTATAAATTTAAAAATCATCCAAGATATAACACCGTTGTTTTGTTTTTTGATAATCATCGACAAACATTTCGAAATGAAACATTGTCTATTTTTTATATATTAAATGTTTTTCGTAATAATTCTAATATTCAAATCTGTTCATTATAATAATGGAAGACCACAATTCAAACTTATTAAATGACTCCAAAAACGAATGGTCGATAAGACTGATGAACGTGTTATCAGGGCATATTATTGATGGGTTTCGTTCTATTTTTAACGAATCTATTACATTGTGCGAACAAAACGAAGAACCGGAAAAATATTTAATGACATTTCAGAATTTATTATCGCGAATACCAAAATGGAATCAAGTTGTAATCGAAACGGAATGCACTCGTATTAAAGAATGTTCAAAGTGCGTGTACCTAGATGATTTAATTACATGTGTTCATGTGATTCAGTTAAAAATTCTAAGTTGTGTTCGCACAAGCAATGATGTAAAAAAAATAGATATTGACATTCCATCTTTTGATCATTTTTTACATAATGTATATGTTAATATTGCTAGAAAATTATATTCAAATATTTATTTGTTTCAAGTAGATGCGACTCCGTTAGAACAACAAAAAAATAATAGAGAATTTGAGGTTATTGTTCAAGCGAGTATTTTAAATACAATTCGTGATAATATTCCAATCGATATCTTATTGAAACAATATATGGACGAAACTCAAATAGACGAAGTTGAACAAAAAATCGTATCAAAAGAACCGGTAACACCAGATATTCCAAATAAAGAAGTATCTTCTCCCACGAAAGAAGAAACCAATCGAGAACCAATTAATGAAAATATATCATTTTCTGAACATGTAAAGGCACTTGATCCAAATACAAATCAAATTGAAAATGAAAAAATCAATTTTGAAGCAAAACCCGAACCTAGTAGTTTATTTGACGATGAAGATGATGACGAAGTTCTTAAAATTGGAGAATCAATACAATTAAATTTGGGAGAATCAATTGAACCAAAGGCACAAGAACCAGAAAAAGTAGAAGATATTACACCAATTGATTTAAATCAAATATCATTTGACGACGAAATAAGTAAAGCGCCTCCAAAAAACGATGTAATAGATTTAAATATTGAAGAATTACAACTTTAATACGTTTAATATTTTTATAAAAAATACACAAAGTATTTAAAATGGATTTTCTGAAAACACATGGTTTTATGAGTTTTATTATCGCATGCATGTATTTTATCGTAAAAAGTCTAATAAATCGATTTAACGCAGATAAACAAGATTACCAAACTGTTCGTAAATCATTATTTAAGGATTCGGTTATTATATTTATTTTAAGTTATTTACTTTTTGTTGCAAGGGAACAAATGATTGTTTTCCAACAAACAAAAACAGAAGTATTTACGAATGAACCTGCATTTTAAGTTAATTCAAGATTTACATATAAATAATTCATATTTATTATATGTAAAATGAAGCGGGTTGGTTTGTTATATGTATTCTTTTTTTTTCAAGGCGTATATTGTGCACGAAAATACCCAACGCGAAGATGGTTACAAGTTTGTAATATAAGTAACCACATAACAAAGTATATTAATAATACAACAACTACTTTATGTGTATTTTTAAAGGAAAATCGAGAAGATTTATATTTATAATTGCGTGCAAATTGTCCCAAGATTTTTACAATTAGGACAAACGCTATAAAGTAATGAACCATCCTTATTTTTTTCATAACAATTATTGTGAATTTTAACATTACAATGATTACATTGTATTTTATGATTATCCTCTTCGTCTTCATAAATAATAGAATCTTTGCAATAAAAACATTTAATTTTATTTATTTTTAACCAACACATTCTATTATTTAAATTTATATTAAAATTGAATTAGACACAATTTCATATTTATATGTATAAATATGAAAATACTGCTTTTATTGATGTTTTCTTTCATTTGCTCTACAAACGCTTTATTGTTAGTTCCATATATTCTTAAAAATATGTTACCAATTCCAACAGAACCAAATATTATAGTAAATAATTATTTAGGATTATGGAATCAAGTTGCTACATCACGTTCTACTGCATTATTGGGAACAGGCGTTCGTTTTAAAAATGTTAGTGCGATTTATGACCTTTTGAATAACACTACTATTGGAGTATATAATAGTGGTTATGATGAAAATAATAATTTTACAAGTATTAATGGTTATTCGTATATAACTGGAACTTCTGAAACAAAACGTAAACTTCATTTCGACGGTGTCCCAGTTGATGGAAATTACTGGATTGTTAAATTAGGACCAATTCAAGAAAATGTATATAGATATGCAATTGTATCTGGTCCACTAACTTCTTTCTTTGGAACAAGATTTTCTCTTTATGTTCTTGCAAGAAATCGCCAAGAATATAAACTAAAATATGAAAAAGAAGTAAAAAAATGGTGTAAAGATAATAATTTTAGATTCTTTTGGAATAAATATATACCAAGTTATTAATGTTTCGAATTGTTTAAAATAGTATCTAAATCTGTGTAAATACATTCATCTGTTTTATAAATTTCGTCTTCTTTAATTATAAATTTAGATAAAACGGGATGTTCGTATTGTTTTTCTGGAATATGTTTATGAACAATCTTACTAATCATTTTATATAATTTAAATCCTGGATATTTATCTTCACCATTTGAACGATATAACATATTTCGATCGTTATCATCATATAACCAAGAAAATATTAAATCGTATATTGGTGTAGCGTCTCTATATTTTTGTATTGTTTGTATATCGTCGCAAATAAAATCAAACATACTGCACGCCAATCTACACAAATCAAAACTATAGTTTGGTTCTAATATTGGTTTTTTTGGATTGTAATATGGACCAAAATTGTATTGGGTATACGCAGTTCCATTGCTAGAAAAACTATCACTGCACATTAATTTATCCTGATATGAATATATAGATCTTCCAAAATCAATAATTTTATATATTTTCCCAAATGTTGGAATTTTATATATTTTTCCTTGAATATTATAAGTCAAAAAATTCTTATCTGTTTCAGTATACATAATATTGTTTGTATGTAAATCGTTGTGAGTAAAGTTAAACATTTTTTGATATGTAAATAAAATAGTAACAATTTGAAAAATTGCACTTTCTAGTTGTTCAATTGTTAATTTATCATTTTCTAATAAATAATCAAATGTATTGACACATTTTTCTAATATAACAACTTGAGTTGGTATTTCATGAATAAATAATGTAACATCTTCATCCGTTTCGCTGCTACTATCACTATCATCATCTTCGCTTTCATGTTCGCTTTCATGTTCGCTTTCATGTTCGCTTTCATCTTCGCTTTCATCTTCGTTTTCATCATCATCTTCGCTTTCATCTTCGCCTTCGTCGCTTGTATGTATGATATCGCTATTGTTTTCACTGTCGCTGTCGCTGTCACTATCACTGTCGCTGTCACTATTGCAACTAGGTTTATCATTTTCGCTAATATCACTTTCTATATTTTCAATATTTGATACATCTATTGATAAAAGTTCTGTTTCGTTTATTTCTATATTATTGGTTGTTGAAAAATCTTCCGTAATTTCTTCAATATCTTCTAATTGTATGTCTTCGTCAATATTAATTTTTTCTTTTTTTGTAGAAGTAAATAATGTCGAAATATTATCATCTTCGAAATAATATAATTTATTTATATTTTCATTAAAAAATGTCGAATCACATAAATATTCTAAATCATCTGCAATATTAATTTTACAATTTTGTTTTTTACATATAAATTGATCATAACATTTAATACCATGTGGAAATTTTGATTCAATCGAAAATTCACTACTCATATGATAAAATAGACTATCTACATATGCATAATTATTTGGTTCATTTATATATTTTTCATATTTACTTTCTTTATTTAATGTTTCATTACAAGGTAATATAGTCAAATCATCATTTTTATATTTACCAATTAAAAATTTTAAAAAATCAACAAGTGTAATATATTTAATAAATACTTCTTCTTCTTCCCCATTTAAATTTTTTATCTTGAATATATTATTATTTTCTCGTTTTATATAGTGATTAATTTGATTCTTAAATGAAACATCAATATATGTTTGTAAAGGACTCGTTTTTATAATATCCTTAAACTCGTTATCAGATAGAGCGTTAAGTGTTTCATACAATGTAAGATCCTCCATATTGTATTATTTTAGATTAAAGAAATAGTTTTTAAACTTATATTTCGTTTTAAATATATTTATTTAAATATACTTCTTTTTTAATATGACTCTTGAATTAAAAAAATTTGATATGAATTATATTACGTTTAAAAAGGAAGAAAATAAGGGACCAGTTGTCGTTTTAATTGGTCGTCGTGATACGGGAAAAAGTTTTTTAGTTAGAGATTTATTATTTCATCACCGAAATATTCCATTGGGAACGGTTATATCTGGCACAGAAGCAGGGAATGGATTTTATAGTAACCACGTTCCTAAACTTTTTATTCATGAAGAATACAATACGTCTATTATTACAAATATACTAAAAAGACAAAGAGGAGTTCTTAAAGAAGTAAATAAACAAATGCAAATGTATAAAAAATCAAATATTGATCCACGTGCATTTGTTATTTTAGATGATTGTTTATATGATAATGGTTGGGCGCGCGATAAGATGATGCGTTTGCTTTTTATGAATGGGCGTCATTGGAAAATTATGCTTATTATTACCATGCAATATCCACTAGGTATTCCTCCTACATTACGTACTAATATTGATTATGTTTTTATCTTGCGCGAACCTTACATTGCAAATCGTAAACGAATTTATGAAAACTATGCAGGTATGTTTCCTACGTTCGAATCGTTTTGTCAAGTGATGGACCAATGTACAGAAAATTTTGAATGTTTGGTTATTAATAATAATGTAAAATCAAATAAATTACAAGATCAGATATTTTGGTATAAAGCAGAAGCGCGAAAAGATTTTAAATTAGGTTCTCGTGAATTTTGGGAAATGTCTAAAAATTTAGGATCAGATGATGAAGATGAAGCATATGATCCAAATTCATATATTAAAAAAAATAGTGCTCCAAAAATTAGTGTTAAAAAATCAAGATGGTAAAATATATGTAAACATTCAATAATAAAATATTTACATATACTATAAATGAAATTTAGTAAAAAACAATATAATAAACGTCAAACTCGAAAAAGACAAATTCGAAAAAGGCAAAAAAATAAATCAAAAAAAAATAAAAAA
>Ga0315320_10000567_pt1 | contig 30439 bp, 28 predicted proteins | sample M140m21515metaG_FD_203458 | JGI IMG/M metagenome (GOLD analysis project Ga0315320, IMG submission 203458) | Ammonia-oxidizing marine archaeal communities from Monterey Bay, California, United States - M1 40m 21515 | ecosystem: Environmental > Aquatic > Marine > Coastal | place: USA: California... | reverse complement strand
ACCACGAGCCCACCAAAGATGACCCGGTCCGTGGGAACACGGCCAAGGGATCGGAAATCTATGCCACCCACTGTGCCAGTTGCCACGGTTCATACGGTGAAGGCGGTACAGGCACAGCCCTCGCCAACCCTGTATTTTTGGCCACCGCCAGCGACGCATTTATCCGACACTCCATCGTTCATGGACGCACCGGCACGCCCATGCCTGCATTCAAGGAGCAGCTAACGGAGAGTGAAACCAATGATGTTGTTGCCTTTTTGCGGTCTCGGGCCGTGGGGTGGGAAGCCACCGAGCCAAGGCTGGCACCGCCACCGAACCCGGCCCACGCCGTGTTGAACCCCGACAAACCCGTGGCCAAACTCGATGAGCGCGAACAACGATTTGTGAGTGCAGACAGTGTTGCGGCGGCAGTACAGCGTGGCGAAAGAATGGTCCTGCTCGATGCCCGGCCGGTCTCGGATTGGCAACGTTCACACATCCCAGGCGCGTTGCCCATGCCATTTTATGATGGGGTTGACTCTCTGGTGCCACACCTTCCCAATGATGGCACTCCCATCATCGCCTACTGCGCATGTCCACATGCAGCATCGGGACGAGTCGTTGACAAGCTCATAAAAGCCGGCTTCACAAGTGCAAGAATACTCGATGAAGGGGTTTTAGTTTGGGCCGGGCGGGGCTACCCGTTGGCCGTCGGAGACGCGCCATAAACAGCACCTTAGCTTACCCCTCGATCACACAGGCCTGAAACCCACCCTGTAGCGATTCGGGGTCGAGCCCGCGCCCAATGAAGACAATTCGGCTGGTTCTTGCCGCAGAACCCCATGGCTGCTCCGGCCGAACATCGACGACCCGACGCACGCCGTTGAAGACAAAACGTCGGGGATCATTCGGCACAGCAAGAATGCCCTTCATCCGAAGTACATCTCGATTTCGACTGAGCTGACCCAGCCAGACGTCCAGCGCAGCAATGTCCAGTTCACCATCCGTCTCAACCGCCACCGAACGAATCTCATCATCGTGCTGGTGGCTGTGTTCTGTATGGTGATGCGTATGCGGAAATTGTTCCTCTTCGGGACGACCACCAAGATTGAGAACCGCCTCGACATCGACGGCTGCATGCTCCGCACGCAACAGTGACGCGAGCGGATTCAACTGCCTGAGTCGGGCTTCAACGGCTTCTATACTGCCTGTTGATACCTGATCCGCCTTGTTCAAAATCAGCATATCCGCGTAGGCGATCTGTTCCGAACACGCATCGACATCGCTCAGAGACTCTTCGATGTGGGCAGCATCGACGACCGTGACCACACCATCGAGCATGAAGGCCGACCGAACCGCTGCCTGTTCAAATATGCGCATGACCGGCACGGGTTCGGCCAGGCCAGTCGTTTCGATGATCACATGGTCAAATTCACCGGCACGAGCGAGGAGCTGTTCGAATACCTCGATGAGGTCATCGCGAACGGTGCAGCACACACAGCCATCGTTGAGCTCAAAGACCGAACCGGGGGAAGCGCCCACCAACGACCCATCGACCCCGAGATCTCCAAACTCGTTCTCGATGATGGCAATCCGCCGCATCGGAGTCGAAATGAGAATGTGATTCAAGAGGGTCGTTTTGCCCGCACCAAGGAAACCGGTCACCAAAGTGACGGGCACCGGAACCGGCGGTGCAGATTTCATGCGGGGTTCTCTGGCCAATCGAATGGATCAGGCATGGACGACCACCGATCTGAATCGCTAATCTCATCCTCTGTGAGCAAACAGCGATCCAGGCGCACCCGCATATCGGCCTCATCCACATCACAGCCCACAAAAGACAGCGCTTGGTGGCGATCACCAAACTCGGGATGCCAAATGGACTCCGCATAGCGCCTAAACTCGGGGCTTTCTGGACGTTGGGCTTCAGGGACAGTCGCCCACCACATCCCACTACAGCTGGACTTGTGGCTACCGCCAGCCACATCGAGCGTACGGGCAAATTCAGGACGAGAGGCGACCCAAAATGATCCTTGGGCGCGAATCACACCAGCCCAAGACTCATGTAAAACTGCATACAACCGTCCAGGATGAAACGGTCGCCGCTCCTCATAGACAAACCGTGAGATGATGGCCGGTTCCGCTTCACCCGCAGACGCAGCGCCCATGTCCATCAAGCGTTCTTCAACCACATCCAAATCGAAGGGCTCATCGACACGCAAGGACGATAAGTTGAACTGACCAGAATCTACACGCTCTACGCGGGCGGTGGGATTGATCGCCGCGATGATACTCACCACGTGGTCATACTTGACCGATGTCACCGTTGAAGCTCCGTCGACCACGACCACGTTGGCCATCTCAATGCTCTCGATTTGGTTCCGGCCAGCTTCCGTCTCCAGCTTGTCCATGAATCGGCCCGCGTCGATCACCGCAACGAACCCTTCGATACGGGCTACATCCGAGAGGATTGCGCCATCGTGATCCGCCACCGTGAACGTCTTGGCCAAGGTGCGCAAATCGCTCTGCGGTGATGCCTGAATTACGATGTGATCGGCTGTCTGCCCTTCAGCGATTTTCTGCACTTTCGTCATGAGATCACTGCGCACTGTGCAGCAGGAGCACCCCTTACCAAGACGAGCAAACCGCTCCGTCGTTGGTACGACCGTGACGCCATCAAAGGACTGCCCTTTCTTGCGGCTTTTCCGGGGCAAGATGGCGGCGACACGAAGGTCAACCCCTGTCTGAAGGACACGATCGCACACACGGGCCGTCACTTCGCTAACAGAACCGGTGAGTATCGTGACTGAAATAGGATTCGACATTTGATCTTCCCTTGACGTTTGACTCGGCGACCTATTGCTGGATGTTGTTTATTGCAAATTGATTGCGATAACGTTCTGTGAGCGATAGCATGTGGGCAATGTCTGCTCCTCTTGCACCCATTTCCTACCGCACAAAGGGCGCAGCTTCGCGCCCTGACTGCAGGTGTACGACTGTACGCAGAGGGTTCGCCCGCATCCGCACCTGCTGCCTCGCAGTGGGGGGCTGCATTTGTATTCTTTGCATTCAACCAGCTACCGCCGAGGCCGCCCCCGCGGGCTCAGCAGTCGAAGCAGCCGAATCCACGGAAATTCAGCCACCCACGCTGCTCGAGCAAGTCGATCTGGCCTATCCGAAAGCCGCACGAGAATCAGGGGAGCATGGCGATGTGAGCATCCTCGTCGATGTGGATGCAACCGGTCAGGTCACAGCCACCCGTTTCGAACATGGCCCCGAAGTCTTTCGGGCGGTCTCGATACAGACCGCATCCCAACTCACGTTCTCTCCGGCCACCAAAGATGGTGTCCCTGTAGCGTCCACCACCCGAGTGTCCTTTCACTTTGCGCCGACGAAACGTTCTGGACAACCACGCGAAGTGGGCTCGCATGAAGAGATCGTGATCCACTGCAGCAACCCCGATCACGAAGACACCCGTGCCCGCACCACCCTCGATGAGGAAACACTGGAGCGATCTGCGGGGGACGATCTCGCCAAAACGGTGTCCCAAGTCGCGGGCGTCCGCATGGCTGGAGGAACCACCGATGCCTCCAAGCCCATCATTCGCGGACAACAAGAACGACGCCTGCTCGTACTGAATGATGGTGTCCGCCATGAGAGTCAGAAGTGGGGCTCGGACCATGCCACCGAGATCGATCCCTTCTCAGCGGGCTCCATCAGTGTGATTCGTGGAGCGGCTGGTGCCCGGTATGGGCCTGATGCCATCGGTGGCGTGATTCTCGTGGACCCCCCACCCATGCGAACCGAACCCGGATTCGTCGGAAAATTCCTTTCTTCCTACAACACCAATGGACGACGCCCATACGCAGCTGTTCGCCTCGATGTCGGATCAGAGACGGGAGTATCAGCACGAATAGAAGGCAATGCTGCGGTCGGTGCCACCCAGAGAGCACCCGACTACCTTCTGGGCAACACCGCATCCAAAACATGGAACATGGGTGGAGCCGTTGCCTACGATTGGGATGGTGGGAATGTACGCGCAACCTGGCACCACCACGATTTTGAAGCGGGTGTGTTCTACGGGGTCAACCATGGCACACCCGATGAATTTCTCGCGCAATTCGCCACGGATCGACCCGTCACCGCAGATGTATGGGAGTCTTCATACGAAATCGATCGACCGTACCAAGATGTGACACACGACATTGGGATCTTGCGGGCTGAAATGGATGGAGACTGGGGTCGCATAGAAACCATCTATGCCTTTCAAATCAACCTTCGAAAAGAGTTCGAACACGTTCGTGAAGACATTACTGGTCCGCAATATGAGTTCACGCTCCGCACCCATTCTATCGACGCATTGTACAGTCACCCCACCGCTTCGTTGGGCACCAACGAACTCGAAGGTGGCGTAGGAATACAAGGAGGCTTCCAAGAGAATGTGTACAGTGGCTGGTCGCTCATCCCAAACTTTCGGAGTTTCACTGGTGGCCTGTTCGCCTATGAGCGCCTGTCTCTGGAAAGAGTGGACATCGAAGCGGGTGCGCGCATAGACGCGCTGACCCGGGCCGCCTACCTCCGAGACAACGACTATGATGCCCATGTCCGCAGGGAAACCCTGGATACCAGCACATGTGAAGAACGGGATCAAACCGCCCGGTGCCCGGCCGACTACACCGCAACGTCCTTTTCAATGGGCACGCTGGTTCATATCATTCCAGAGCAGATCGATATCAAGATGGACCTTTCGACTGCCACCCGGTTCCCCAATATTGACGAGCTGTATATGCTCGGAAGCGCACCGACCTTCCCCGTCTACGCGAACGGCCACCCCGACCTTGGAACCGAGACCGTCTGGAATAGCTCCCTCACTGCGGGACTCAGAACCCAGGTTGTGGAGGCGGAGGCTTCGGTCTTCGGACAACTGGTCGATGACTACATTTACTTCGCACCCGAGCTGAATACAGATGGGGAGCCACGCTTTGATGTCACGATCCGTGGCACCTGGCCCAGCTGGGGCTACCAGCCGATCGATGCAACCTTTTATGGGCTCGATGGCTCGGTGAACCTGGGTCCACATTCTCCGGTGGGCCTGAAAGCCCTGGGCGGCGTGGTTCGTGCCGAAGATCGAGACACCGGAAGTCACCTCATCGGCACACCGGCCGACCACGTAAAACTGGACCTCATCGGACGCATTCCGTCCATCCCATCTGTTCAGAAAATAGAGCTTCATGTCAGCACTGACCTTGTGGCTTCTCAATCTCGTGTCGATGCCTCCAGCGACTTTACACCACCACCACCCGGCTACGCACTGCTTGGCGCCGGCATCAACGCAGAGATCGGCAGGCGCCAGCCAGTCCGCGTGGGTGTGGATGCCCACAACCTGCTCAACACGTCCTACCGCGAGTACTCCAGTCTGCTCCGCTACTACGCCGATCAGCCAGGTCGCGATGTTCGCATCCGCGTCGGTATGGACTTCTAACTTTCCCCAACCACCGATTTTCAACGGAGAATCCAATGAACCTCATCACTCGAATCACACCCCTCCTCCTACTGGTGCTACCCGCCTGCTCGGATGTCGACAAAGACGGAGACGAGCATGGGCATCACGATCACGACCATGAAGTCATGACCGCAGTTGTCCTGACCTTCACCGCAGTAGACGGCTCTGATCCAGTCGAATTTACGTGGAGTGATGCAGACGACAATGCCAACCCAACAATCGACGACATCGTCCTCCAAGATGCCAACGACTACACCTTGTCTGTCTCGTTCCTCAACGAACTCGAAGTCCCCATCGAAGACATCACGCCAGAAATTGCGGACGAAGACGATGAGCATCAGGTCTTCTTCACAGGCTCGGCTGTCGACGGCCCGGCAACCGAAGCGAATGCGGATGCTGTGCTCGAGCATGCCTACGCAGATGAAGATGTGAACGGACTGCCGATAGGACTCGACAACGACATCATCACCCTGGGCACAGGCTCTGGTGAACTCACAGTCACCTTGCGTCACATGCCCCTTGAAAGTGGAAACACAGTCAAGTCAGAGGGCGCTGCCGGTGATGTGGCCAGTGGCGGATTTGCGGCCATTGGTGGCGACAATGATGCCCAGGTGACCTTCCCCATCTCGGTCGAGTAATCACAAGGGAAATAGACCACATACCCACTACCGGTATCGGCATCCTGGCTTATTTTGTCGGGGTGTCGTTCCGGCGGGGAATGGGTTCTGCTTGCGGCGAGAGCACCCTTCAAACAGCCGCTGAATCGCCCGCGCAGGTTCCACACTTTCCAGAAATCCGAATGTGGAAATCAGCATTCAGCAGTGCCTGCGGAATGCTGCCATCTTTTGAGCGCACTTCGAGTGGAGGTAAACAGGTCACCTCACTGCATGCTTCGCACAGAAAGTGAGGATGATCATCGCTGATTGTCCGGCAGGCATCCTGTAGTTCATACCGCCACACTCGGTCCCCAAGATCCATTCGTCGGAGGATACCCACCCCTGCAAGATCGGACAGGACTCTCCATACAGACGCCTTGTCATACAACCCGGCAGTGAGAAGGCCCATGACTTCTTCATGAGTCATGGGCGCTTCCTGCTCGTGCAGTGTCACCAGCACAGCCAGTCGCTGTGCCGTCGCGCGCATCCCCTGATTCTTCAGGAGCGCGCGAACTTCGGATTGGACTTTTTCGAGTTTGTTTGACATGGGTTCAGATGTGCGTACCTAACGTCAACCTCCCCCATGTCGAACTGTCGTTACTCATCCTCATGGGCGCCGGCTTCTTCACATGCGCCTTCTTCATCTTCGTGTTCTTCCTCTTCTCCCTCGTGCTCGTCTTCATCTCCGTGATCATCATGCTCTTCGACGTGACACTCGAGGCCGTCTTCGCAATCGTCATCGGTGGTGCAGGCATCACCAGCTTTTCCAGCGGCCCCACAAGCAGTGAGGGTCAGCAGAGCAGTGAGCGTGAAAAATAGACTTGTCTTCATTGGTTTCTCCGTAAAATTATTGCCGCCAGCGACAGTGGTGCCGGCTTCAGCCAGGTTCACTTATTTTAGCGTGCCCACTATTGCAATATAATTGCATTAAGGTTTAACATAAAACCAGCCGATGACGCTCATTCATGGGTGACGGAAACACCGTTTCAACCACCAAGTAAATCATCCTATTCTCGAACCGCCTGCTCAACATCACTCTCACTTCCAAGCCCGAGTTTGAAAGCAAGGCCCTTGGCTTGTTCGAGAAATAGCCTTGCGTCATCCACTTTCCCTTTGCAGCAGAGAAAGCGAGCATGGGTTTCAGGGTATGGTCCCGTTTGAGTCTCTCCTTCCTCCAGGAGACTCCACGCGTCTTCGATTTTATTTTGCCGAGCAAAAATCACGGCCAATGAACCACGAAAGGCACCCGCCGCCATCGCGGTAGGCTGAATCAGCCAGCACAATAGCCGGCTCAAGAACGTCCACGGCCTCATCGAGCCGTCCAAAGCGGAGAGACTCTCCCGTGAACCTACCAAAGTACCGAGTGACAAGCCGGTGATTGTGAACCATTCACTGGCGACTACACGAACCACTTCCGGTAGATACCCTGAGAATCATCATCGATAGATGTAGGAGAGTGGTCCTCATGTCCCGATTTGGCGTCAAATTGGCTGTTTTTAGCCTATTCATTGGCTGTGCTCCAGCCCCTGAAGCGCCACACACTGCCCACGTGGAACGCACGCAGAACAAGGCGGAATCCGAACGAATGAGCGAGGGAGTACACCACGAACCCAACGAAGAGCTGAACGACGGTCCAAACGAAAACCAGGCAGACATCGAGTGGGCCAATCAGTTCTTTATGACCCAGGTCTACGACGTCCGCTGGAATCCAGACGGCATCGAAGATGACACGAAGTCCAACAACTGTGGACCGGCCTCCCTCGCGATGGTGATGACGGCTCGTGGCAGCTTGCCCACCACCCTGGAGTCGGAACTCGCCATCGATCATGCACGGGCGACCATGTACCCAAGTTACCCAGAGATTCCGCTGGATGAACTGCTTGAAGATGCCGAACTGTACACAGAACAAAACCGAATCTGCATCGATGATGACACCCACCCTGTCTATTTCGACCACGTACAGGGCGCGCCTTCGATTGCACAAGGCATTGAGCACGGCGGAGGGGGGGCCACCTTTGGGTATTCGCTCCGCGAAATCAACGAGCTGCTCGAGACCGATGGCGCCGTAATCGCCCATGGCCACATCACTACGGCCTGGATCCGTCTGTTTGATGGCGCATATGGAGCGGTAGGGGAAGAGCCAATCCCACACTTTATCGCTCTCTTTCCCGCCTCCACCGCCGGCCATGTCATCGTGAGTGACCCCATGCACAGAGGAGGCGCTGTGGTCATGAACAGCACGGCGCTCAAGGCCTTCTTCAAGAGCCCCGTCAATGTGTATGACACCACCATTCGTGTTGTGTCCTGGTCTGACTGCGACCACCACTCCGCGACGCAAGAGACTCCAGAACCGTTCGAAGTCGGCTCGGATGAATGGCGGTCCTTTGCGCCCATTACCATCGACGACGCCCACACCCTTACACTCACGATGACCGGCTTTGGTGATGCAGACCTGTACGCACGGCGTGGCGCCATGCCCACCGAAGATGAATGGGACTGTCGGCCCTACTCATCCACCAGCGATGAACAATGTCGACTAAAAGGCGAAGGAAGCTGGTTTTACCGAGTCCGCGGCTATGCCTCGCCAGCCTCCGTGGTCACACTCACCGCTGCCATGCAGCGGACCCGTTAGGGCCGCGCCCGGAGACCCCATGCAACGGCGCCCAAAAACCCTCGCACAACAACTGGCGGTTGCTCTGGCTCGACGAGGGGTCCGACATGCATTTGGAATGCCAGGCGGCGTGTTGCTGCACCTATTGGAAGCCTTCCGACAAGAAGGCATCGAGTTTGTTTTGGTCCGGCACGAAGGATCCGCCGGGTTTATGGCGGATGCGGCCGCACAGTTAAGCGGCGTGCCCGGCGTGTGTGTTGGTACCCTGGGCCCCGGAGTCACCAACCTGGTCAGCCCCGTCGCCGGCGCCCACTTGGAGCGTACACCTTTGGTGGCCATCACCGGCCAGATTCAGACCGAGCTCTTGGGAACCTATACCCATCAAATTCTCGACCATGTCGCTCTGTTTGAGTCCATCACTCGCAATGCCACTCTATTGCGCAAAGATAACCCTTCCGCGCACGCACAAAAAGTCTTGGCCTCGATGGAGTCAGGACTCCCCGGGCCTGTCTTGATCGATGTGCCAGCTGAGTTGTGGAATGAGATCGTCGAACCAATTGAGATTCCCGTCCCATCACCGCCCCCCGTCCCCGATGAAACACCCGTCGTGCGTCGCCTCGCAACCGCCAGCCGGCCAGTCTTGGCCGTCGGAGAGTTGGGCTTGGACGAGCACGTGGCCGCATGCATCACGGAACTCGCTGAGCGGCTTCAGGCCCCGGTCATCACGACCTACCGGGCCAAGGGCGCGATCGATGAAAACCATCCACTTAGCGCCGGAGCATTTGGGTTGAGCCGGGTGGTCGATCAACACCAACAAGCACTCGTACAACGATGCGATGTACTCATCGCCATCGGGCTGGATCCGGTAGAACTCCGACCACACTGGCTCCCCGGTTGGCCGTCCCACCTACCCATGATCTCCGTCGGTTCCAGCCCAGACATTGCCCACCCGATACTCCTGGACATGGGGGCCAACATTCGGGGCGCACTGACCGCCATCCTTTCCTCCGCTCAACCGGGACAATCGGTGTGGACCACGGACGAGATCGCCGAACACAATCACGAGTGGTCGAAACCATTTGATGATGAGCCCACGGGCCCCGCCACATACATTCGTGCCATTCAACACCACATGGGACCCGACGCCATTTGTTCCATGGATGTCGGTGCCCATCGGATCACAGCAAGCCACGCTTGGGTATGCAGCAAGCCGTGGCAGCAAATTCAATCGAATGGGTTTTCAAGCATGGGTACGGGCCTGCCAGGCGCCATCGCCGCAAAACTGACCCACCCTGATCGCCCTGTGCTCGCTCTCACAGGAGACATGGGGCTTTGGATGACCCTGGGCGAACTGGGCATCGTGCAGGAACGAAACCTCGACCTGGTCGTGGTCTATTTCGCCGATCGGTCACTTAGTTTAATTGAACTAAAACAAGAGAGACTTCCTCTTCCGTCTCACGGCGTACGGTTTGAAAACCCAAACCCGATCGCATTGGCTGAAGCCTTCGGCGGTACGGGTCATACCGTAGATGGACTGGAGTCTTTGGCCGCGGCCTTCGAAAAGGTCCATACACGCGGCGGACTTCACCTGATTGAAATCGCACTCGACCCCACCCCGTACCGATCGCAGATGTAGGGGTATTCGTTGCTGTTCAACTCCAAAATCTTCGTCCTGTTTTTGATCATTGTTTTATCGGTCTACTACACCTTGAGTGACCGGATGAAGATTTGGTTTCTGCTGGTGATGTCCTATGTCTTTTACGGCTTTTGGGAGCCGACACTGTGTTCGTTAATCATGCTGTCCACAGTCGTGGATTACGGGTGCGGTCGAAAAATTGGGAGCATTCCCATCGAGCAACGACGTTCAAAAGGAAAGCCGTGGCTGGGGTTGTCCCTCGCGGTCAACCTCGGCTTGTTGGGGTTCTTTAAGTACTGCGACTTTTTCATTGCCGAGTTCGTCCATGCCGCAGGGTGGCTTGGTTTTGCCATGGAAGGCGATCAGTACCTTCTGAACCTTATTTTACCCGTCGGTATCAGCTTCTACACCTTCCAAACCATGGCCTACAGCATCGATTTGTATCGCGGGGACATTGAACATCCCGAACGGCACTTCGGACGATTTGCCTTGTATGTCGCTTTTTTCCCGCAACTGGTCGCGGGGCCCGTTGAGCGCGCCCCGCATCTACTGCCGCAATTTTCGCGACCGTTTCGCATCTCTCCGAACATGGTCCGCGAGGGAATCTTCATGATTCTATTGGGCTTTGTGAAGAAGGTCGTCATCGCGGACCGCTTGGCCCGCGTGATCGAACCGTTCTACTTAAGTGCTGCAGAAAGTACGATCGATGCGGCGGCCGCCATGCTGCTGTTCACCTGCCAGATCTATGTCGACTTCTCCAGTTATTCCGACATCGCCATCGGGCTGGGATTGCTACTTGGCTACAACATTCGGCCCAACTTCAACCTGCCATTTGTTGTGCCGTCCATCCCCGAGCGGTGGAGACGATGGCACATCTCCATGAGTCATTGGTTCAGGGACTACATCTTCATCCCACTCGGCGGGTCACGAAAAGGCCCCGTTCGTACCCAGGTCAACATCATGTTGGTCATGTTCTTGTCCGGCCTGTGGCACGGAGCCAGTAACAATTTTGTGATGTGGGGACTCCTCAACGGCGCCACCATGGTGGGACATAAGGTCTTAGTGAAACCCTTGCGTGTGGTCAGTGGAGCCATGGAGCGCACCGAGGTCACCCGGGTTTGCTACTACTACCTGTGTTGCTGGGTCACCTTCTGCACCATTGCCAGCATCAACATCTTCTTCCGGTGCCCAGACTGGGAAACAGCCACGAGCTTTGTCGAGGCCATTTTCTGCTCAGGGCTCGACCCGTACTTCAAGTTTCTTCTCAAGCCCGGCCGCATGGACCGAGGATTGTTTGAGGCCTTCTCTTGGGTCTTTGTGGTCTTTTGTGCCCACGAAGGCCAACGGTATTTTGATCTGCGAACCAAGATCCTGACCAATCCACGGGTGTGGTCCGCCGTTTGTCTCTTCTTTTTTTGGTGGGTGATCAATTTCGGAATCACCGGCCCTGAGTTCATCTACTACCAGTTCTAAGCATGCCCAAACCTGTCCCACCACCACCACCCCAACCCTCTGTGGCTGAAACCACCGTGGCGGTGCGTCACATCCGAGGGTTTACGGTGCTCGCCTTGGTCTTGTACGTTCTGTTTGCCTGGATGGTGCAGCCGGACAGCATCATGGTTCGATACGGCAGACACAACGGAAGCAGTTGGAATCTCTGGAAGTTTCGCCAATTGGACGAAGAGCTGGAGCGCAGCCATACCGGTGGACGCATTCTCTGGCTTGTGGGCTCATCCATGCTGAGAGACTCCTTCGATGTCGAAGAATTGAACCGCAGCCTGACGCAGAACGAGTCCGAATACCGAGCGATAAAATTTGGTCAAAGCCGAGGGGCCACGGGCATATCTCGCGGTATCTTGAAACAACTACCCTTGCGTGAAGGAGATGTGGTCCTCCACGGAATGAGCGTCGAAAATCAACGGAGAGATTGGGTCGAGTTCACTCAGTTGCCCGACTGGCGCATCATGATGATGAATTCCTCTTCCGAAATTTGGAACATCCCAAGCTGGGGTTGGCAGAAAAAGCTGGAAGCCACCGTGGCCGTACCGCGAACATTCTTCCTGTACCAAGAAGAAGCCATGGATGGATGGACGGAGTGGCTCAATGCACCCTTTTATGGAGAAGCCCCAACGGAACCCAAGGGCCGGCGGCATTTGGAGTTTCGGCGCAAAACCAAGCTCAAACGAACCCAGAAGATGGTCGATGAATCCGAAACCTTCCGCAATCACATGCGAAGCGGCGACTTGGACCTACACCCCACTCAGTACAACATTGAAGCCTTGTCCGACTTTCGAGAGATTGTTGAATCCGCCGGTGCCACACTGGTTTTATTTGAGCACGTCGGTCGAACGATCTACAAAGACATCTACTTAGACGATGACATCGAACGCGATTGGAATCGCTGGTTTGCCGCCCAACCGGAAGCCATCCAATTCCCGGTGCCGCCGGATGATGGCTATTACGACATGAAACACCCCAACGCCAAAGGACGGGCCGTCCTGACGGCCTATTTGGTCGATTGGGTCACACACCGCTGGGATCAGCCTCCCATGGATTGGGTAACGAGCTGGCAACAGCAACGGGCGAAAACAACCAGCATGTTATCCCCATCCCAACAGGAGCCTGCAGAGTGACCGAACACGGAGCCATCGCAGAATGTTTGGGCGATCTACACCGCATCGCAACCGATGAAGGCGGAGTAGAATTCAAAGGAATTGTACGCTTACTCCAACAGCCCAACCCTGTGTTCACAGAACTGATCGCCCTATCGAGACAGGACACCGCCAAACCGTATGGACGACAGGTCCTGTTGGAAACGGATGCCCTTGAAGTCATGGTTGCAGCATGGACACCCGGCGTTCCTTGCGCCCCCCATGACCACGGCGGCTCCTCCGGGGCCGTACGCGTATTGCAGGGCCGGGCTCTCCACCGCGTATGGAGCGTCACCGATGGTCGCCTGCAATTGGTTCGAGAAGAGCGCGTGGAGCCAGGAAGCATCATGGCCTGCGGTCCGAGCTTGATTCACTCAATGAGTGACGATGGAGACGAGTTTCCGTTGATCACCCTACACATGTACACGAACTCCATCGATCACATGATCGTGTTTGATGAAGCCCACCACCAAACCCTGGTGGTGGAGGGTAGCTGCGGTGCATGGGTTCCCCATGACGAGCCCAACATGATCCGTTCCACGCACACCGGTATAGTGTCACCGGACTCCATTCGCTGAGTTCACGGGAGAACCCATGGCATTCCGCATAATGGTCATTTTTTGGATGTGCATCGGTGTCGCATCGGCCGATCGCCAGTCTCCAGGCTTTGGCGGCATGCGCATCGTGTCTGGCAACGTCGACTTCGAAGGATGTTTGAGCCAGCCTGGCTGTGCCTCATCATTCTATCGATTCCTGGCTCAGGCAACGCTCGAACAAGGGTTTGCCATGGAGGGATCGGCCGCGGGTACGCAAACGACTGTCCAGCGGCGTGACGGTTGGATTGCAGGAGGACTTATTCACTCCTTTCCGTTTTCAGGCCCCCGAGAAAACCTTTCCGGTAAAGAAGAAAACACCTCGTTTTCTCCGGTCTTCCCCAAGCTGTATGTCGGGAAAATGTGGACCAACGGCGAAAAGCACTACGGACTCAGCGGCAATTTCCTCCCACCTGTAGCGGTTCAGGGTGCCCGCGCACTCAATCTTGGCATGATGGGCTCCGTCTCAAAAACGTTGGAGAATGGAACCACACGTGCCGGAGTCGATGTCGATGTCTCGTTCATTCGAGCCGCTGCCCCCGTTACCGCCAGTGAAGAACAAGTAGCGTCCGCCGAAACCGAAGGATTCGACACCAACGTTGACCCGAGCCTCGTGGATGAACGCTGTGACACTGAGACCGGGTGCATCGACATATTTATGGTTGCAAACGTGTCGGTTCGAGGGGGGGTGGCTTGGCAATGGGGGGAGCAGTGGTTTCCGTACGCACAGGTCGGATTGACCCTGTTCGATGAATGGTTGCGTGTGGACTACGACGACTCCACATGGTGGGGAATCGGCCTTCAACCCACCGCTCACTCGGGCACGGGCTGGAGCGCTTCAGAAGCCATACTGCTCACCATTGGGGGAAGCCTGGGATTAAAGCAGCCCAATCAAAATCCTGACGAGAAACTCGGGGCCTTCTACAAGGTCACCGGAAGTGCGAGCTATCGGTTTTAGGCGTCCCGAAGGCCAACACCCCAGCCGGAACGCGCGAACCATCATCGACTTCACGGCGCTGTGATGACGGCTGAGGCATACACTTCAGCAGTACCGCCCGGTAATGCGCCCGTCACCGACTGGTGCATGGTGTAGACTCTGCCAATGTTGAGGGCCTTGACCATGATCGCCGGCACGTCGCGGGTCCATCCCCGTTCCATCCGTCAGGGAGCGCTCCTTGTGCTGCTGGTTGTTGTGGGCTGCAACATCACCATCAACAAAGGTGGGGATGACGACGACGATGACGACTGGGGCGATGGTACACCCACGACCGATCCCGCCTCTCCCTTTGATGGGGGCGGGGCTGGAGGATCCGACAACACCGGCCCCCAAGCAACCATCACTTCTCACAGCGATGGCGACCACATCTTGGAAGGTCACGTCGTTAGCTTCATGGGAAGCGTCTCCGATGACGAGGATGTGAGTACGGACTTGCAGGTGCGGTGGTTGTCGGATGAACGCGTACTCTGTGAGGCGACGAGCCCGAGTGCGGACAACTTTACGACCTGTGAAGCCACTCTGTGGGACAGCGGCGACATCACCCTTGAGGTCACAGACACCGATGGTGCCTCCACCACCGAGAGCATCACGCTCGGTGTGGTTGCCACGGAAGCACCGTCCGTTGCCATCCTCTACCCCTCTTCTGACAGCATCTACTACGCAGACCAGCCCATCTCGTTTTCAGCGGTTGTCTCCGATGCAGAGGACGAACCGGCAGATCTCTCCGTTACCTGGGGCAGCAGTAACGACGGTGAGCTCGTGTTGGATGCCACACCTGCAAGCGATGGTTCGATTTTCAGCACCACGTATTTAAGTGAAGGCGAACACGCCCTGACCCTCACCGCGACCGATAGCACAGGAAAAACCGGCATGGATTCGGTGGTCATCTCCGTGGGGCCCGAGAACCACGCGCCCAGTTGCACCATCGTCTCACCGACAAACGGCGATGTGTTTGCTGAAGACACGCTCGTGGAGTTTGTGGGCTTGATCTCCGATCCAGATGTCCCAGCAAGCATGCTTGAGGTGACGTGGTCCAGCGACAGGGAGGGTCTTCTCTCTTCAACCAGCCCTTCAAGCGACGGCGACGTTCACTTTGTGACCACAGACCTATCCGCAGGCACACACAGCATTGTGCTTCAAGCCAATGATGAACTGGGGGCCACATGCAACGACACTGTCACCATCCGCCTCGAGAGCGACGACGAAGGCTAACCCGCTCCGTTATCATGGGTTCGATGCCCACCGAAGACGCATGGGACTGCCGACCGTTTTCACCCACCAGCGATGAGCAGTGTCGGCTCAAAGGCGAAGGGACCTGGTACACCCAAGTCCTCGGCTACGCCTCGACCACCTCAGTGGTCACACTCACAGCGGCCATCAACGACCACAGCCAAACGGGCCGTGAATAAACGGTGCCCAGAACATGGGCTGCGATACCGCAGCCCAGCCACATGAGCGCTCAGGAAGACTCTGCGTCGTTGAGATGGCGCATCAGAGACACCACCATCAGGCCCATGACCGCGACCAAGGGAAGCCCCACAACCACGGAGGCTGCCTGCAATACTTGAAGTCCACCCAAGTACATCAAACTGAGCGCCGTCCCCCCGAGAACAAAAGCCCAGAGCAATCGGTGCCAGCGCGGTGGCTCCCCTTCTACAGACAGGTTCTTGGATGCGGCGGAAGAGAGCGCCAAGGCGGCCGAATCCAACGAGGTGGCCACAAAAATGAACGCCAAAATAAAGAATATGACGGTGATCGGGAAAGACAGTGGAAGCGCATCGAGCAGCTCCACGACCGCCTGAGGGCCATCGTAACCTTCACCAGCACGCGCCTGAGTCATCAATGCGGTAAGACCCGCGTGGCCACGTTCCGTAAGGTTCATGGTGGCATGGCCCAAGATTGAGAATCCGGCCCAACAAGCCAAACTACCGCCCGCGACCACACCGACGATGACCTCCCGAATGGTCCGACCACCGGAGATACGGGCCACAAAAAGACCCATAAACGGCGCCCAGGACATCCACCATGCCCAGAAGAAAATGGTGTTGTCTTGGGCAAAGCTGACGCTGTTGCCCGCATCGGTTCTCAGACTCATCTCGACGAAGTTCTGAAACATCAATGCCAAGCTATCAAAGGCTTGATTGACAATAAAAGAGGTCGGACCCACAAACAGCACAAAACCCAACAGCAAGATGGCGAGCACAACGTTGATGTCGCTCAGCAGTTTGATGCCCTTGTCCAGCCCAGCACCCACGCTCAAACTAAACATGACGGTCAAACCGACGAGAATAACGGCGTCCAGCCCCAGGCCTCGTTCCACTCCAAATAGGTCGCTGGCCACAGCCGAGATCATGGGAATCCCGATGCCAAGTGAAGTCGCGACACCCCCCACCAGACCAAAGATGAACAATATGTCGATGAGTTGACCCACCGGCCCTTCAGATCGTTTGCCCAATACACCTTCGCACGCCGTACTCACCCGCAGGGTGGAACTTCTGCGCACATGAAGCATGTAGGCGATGGGAATGGTGGCCATCGCATAGGTCGCCCAGGCGCTGATACCCCAATGGAAAAAGCTGTATGCACCCGCCCAGTCGGCCGCCTCGGGCGACCCTGCAGCCACACCCGCAATGGGAGGGGGGGAAAGATAATAGCCCGTCCATTCGGTGACCCCGAAGTACAACAAGTTGCTACCAATGCCCGCACAAAAGAGCATACCGAACCAAGACACATTGGAGTAGGCCGGACCCTTTTCTGGGTCTCCAAGCACCGTGTCACCGTGCCGTGATGCCGCCAGCCAAGCCAACCAGATCAGCCCGACGAAGACAAAGCCCAAGAACAGCCACCCCAGATCGTGGGTCATGAAATGGTGGACCCCCTGCAGTTGAGCGAGTCGCTGCGTTGGATCCAGCAACAAAATCCCGGTCACCACCACCAGCAGCACAAGAGAAACGAAGAAAACCGGCCGATCTAATTCTGTGGAATCGATGGGCGTGGGGGATGTACTCATGGGCGGACCATACCATGTCAGCATGAACCAAGAGGAACCCAAGATGGTTAAAGCTCTGGCCGTTCCACTCAACTACCACACACAAAACCGGATCCGTGGTGAGTCCCAACGTTTTGTCACCAAGTCCTTCTTTCAAATGGTTCACCGACGAAAACCTCATGGTTCAAGTGCACCGACTGGTTACTGCTGCGGCGGCCCATGGAGACCAACACCAATGTACCGATCCACCGTTCTGACATGCCTATTTTCCGTGGCTTGTGCCACTGCCTCTCAACAGTCTGACACCGGACTCCACCCAACCCACCCGTCCATACAGGCCACCGTGCGCGTACTCGATGCCACCACGGGTACAGGGGTGGCCAACGTATCGGTCGAAAATACCGACGGGGAGACCGCAAGCACAACGGACGAAGGCCAAGCACTCATCCCCGTGTCTGCACACAGCACCTTCGAGCTGCGTCTACAGAAAGAAGGGTCCATCGATCACGTGATCTTTGGGCCTACGGCGGACCAGGACTTTGAATATGTGACGTTCTTCGCCAGTGAATCGCTGATGAACACCGTCATCAGCATGCTGGGACTCTCACCCGCCCCCGATACGGGCCTGATTATTGTGGGCATCGACTACGACGATCTCAGTCCCGCAGTGGGGGCCACAGCCTCCATTGGTTCGGCCCACGACAACCCGTGGCTACTCGGTCAAATGGGGCCCGTCTTTGGTGACACCATCACGGCCGGCGCCATGGGAATGGTGGCCTTCTCCAGTGTGCCACCGGGCAATGTATCGGTGAATGTGACGCCCCCTGCCGATGCGGCATGTTCCGCCTTTCCTGGTGGCGGGGAAATGCCCGATGTTCCCGTGGGTGCAAACCAAGTGACCGTTGTCACCTTTCATTGCCGATAAACACACGGGCGTGAAACAAAGAAAACGAGAAGATCCGGCTTGGTCAACCTGGCCGGTTAGAACAACCACCCAACAGGAGATTGCTCATGTCCGTTTTTACCCGCTGGTCCACCGCCATTGAACGCCGCGATGCCGATGCTCTGATTGAGTGTCTTCACGATGACTACACCTTTGTTCGCCACCAAACAGGTACGCACATGAACAAAGAGCAAATGTCTGAGATGCTGCGTGGTTTTATGAGCAGCGACTCGGTGGTCGTGCACAGCCAGAAGTGTCTGTACGAAAACGACGAAGTCATGGTGGAGCACTCAGTGATGGACTTCGCCGACGGATCTCGCGAAGCCATCGTCGGATTCAACCGCCTCCAAGATGGATTGATTCTACACACGGAGACTGGGGCTACCCCCGTCGAACGGTAACGGTAACGCTCACCGAATCCGCAGCAGCCCCAGACTCACCGGAGACCCCATGATTCTCGAAGGCCAGAGCCTGAAAATGAAAACCGAATTGGGAGAACCAATTCGCTACTCGCTGCGCTTGGGCGGAGAATCGGTGAACCTCACCGACTATGTCGGCCAAGAAATCCAACTGTCGTTCTCGGGCAAGATCACCTGCATTAATTGCGGGCGGGTCACCAAGAAGTCGTTTGCACAAGGATTCTGCTTTCCGTGCATGCGAAACTCGGCCCAAAACTCAGAATGCATCATTCGGCCCGAGCTGTGCCGAGGGCACTTGGGTGAGGGGCGCGATCCGGAGTGGGAACAAGAGAACCATGTCTGCGAGCATGTGGTGTATCTGGCCACATCGTCCGACTTCAAAGTGGGCGTCACACGCGGAGACCAAGTACCCACACGTTGGATCGATCAAGGCGCTACTCAAGCACGTGCAATCGCACGTACACCTCACCGATGTGCAGCCGGAGAGATCGAAGTCGCCCTAAAAGAAGCGTTTACCGATCGTACAAGCTGGCAAAAAATGCTCAAGAACGATGTTTTAACGGAGCCCAATTGGGACGAAGCATTGGAACTCGCCAAACAAACCATCCCCGACAGCCACATACAATACTGGGTGGCCGACGATGACATTCTCGACCTGCACTACCCAGTCGATTCCTTTCCAGAAAAGGTAAAGAGCCTCTCCTTCGACAAAACAACACTGATCGAAGGCACCCTCATGGGCATCAAAGGCCAATACTTATTGCTCGAGGAAAACCGGGTGCTCAACATTCGAAAGCACAACGGCTACGAGCTTCGCTTCGAAGCATAAAACAAAACGCCCTCACCGATACCGATGAGGGCGTTGAATGATCAGCAGAACCTTGGTTTACCAGTTGTATCCAACGCTGAGCTGCAGGTTGGGAAGCACATTCCCCGCACCCATCGTTCCGTCGATGTCATCACTCTTGTCGGCACCAGGGCCGGCTACCTTGGTAATGTCAGGTCCACCGGTTTGCAGCCAACCCAAGTCGAAGCCAAAGGTCATGCCCTTCATCGCAGAAGAGCCCACGCCAAGCCCAATGTAGCCAACGGGGTTTTCGCTGTATTCCACCGTGTACTTGTTTCCGGCATCGTCTTCGAGTTCGCCTTCAATGTTACCAATACCGATGCCCGTATTCACACGGAACCAGTTTGCGTCCTTGAAGGGGCGATGGTTGAGAAAGGCTCCCACCCAAGAGCTACCACCCGTCTGGGTGTACTCGGTGTCGTCCACATTCATCTTCATCGGCGCTTCCATGCTGGGAGCACCACCCAAGGTCACAAAGGCCGTGGTTTTCTTGGAGGCGTGGTAGGCAAGATTTAAGGAGCCACCAAAGGGGCTAAGGCCGATACCAACACCGTACTGAGCAACGTCACCGGCCGCAGCAGGTTGAGAGAGAACAGCGAGAGCAACTACAGAAGTCAACATACGAAACATAGTGTGTTCCATTCCAAATCTAAGGGGAAAAAAGACCCGCTGAGGACGCATAATCACGCCTACACTCGGGCCATGGGAGAGTAATTGATGATGATCCACTGCTCCATAAAATTTCGTGGAGTCGGGACCGATAATAGACGTCGATCAACTCAGGTCCACAGGCTTCACGGCCAGGCGGATCCACCCTCGTCCTCGCAGTATGCTCCCGGAGGCTCTACCCACCCGCAACCCGGCGTATTCTCGGAACCATTTTCCAAACAGGCACGCAAGGCTGCAACGTCCTGGGCACCCGCGGGCCTTGATTTGCCCAGTGTTGGCTTACCAATAGTCTTCTCCGCCTCCGAGACTACTCAATCCAATCGGTACTTCAGCCAGCGTATCGGCGAGTACATCCCTGGGCTCGATGCCATGCTCATCGTCTTTGGGTGGACTGTTGTTGAACAACACCGACCAACACCCACCCGCCACCACTGGATCCGGATCGATTCGGGAATAGCACAGCAAGATGGCATGCGTACCTTCCAGAGAGCCCGTATGGCCCGTGGCACCTGAACGGCGAAAGTCTTCTCCCCACCCCATGCTTCGATCGATCATCCTGTCGGGATCTGCGACCAAGTTGCCGTGCGTAAATGCCCAACCAAGGCGCACCAAGTCGATTGGACTGGCCACCCAACCACCGGATGCCACCCGGTTTTCAAGGTTGAATGCGCCACCGTATGGGTGGGGCGCCTGCTCTCCCTCCACCATCACCGATGCGGCCATGGAATTCGAGTGATGGTGGTACCTCAGTTCGTCGGACGCTGGTTCGGCACGAAGAGTACGCCCCGGCGTCATGGTGTGACCATCCAATTTGGACAATACCAGATCCTCCACGGCACTCGCTGTGCTCATGCCCGTGACAGCCTCAAGCACTTCACCCAACAGAAGGTACCCAAAACCACAATAGTTCTTGGTGGTGCCGGGAACATAGGCCAGGGGCAACCCACTCCCATACCCAACGATGTCCGCGATGGTAATGGGCAACGAAATGTCTCGTCCAGCACGGGCGTAGGCAGACTGAACCGCCAAATCATCTTTGACGGGGTTGTCGACATAGGTGGGCTCGTCTTCCGCCCGACAATTCCATCCACCGCGATGGCGAAGCAGATGCTCGATGGTAATGTCGGCCACACCCGTGGCTTGGGTATCCACCCGATGGTCTCCATCAAAATCTGCCCCAGGCACAAGCGCAATGTGATCGATGACACGATCATCAAGGTTCAACAGTGCACCGGGTGTCTCCGATGCTGAAACAATGGCTGTGGCGGTGATCGACTTTGAAATCGAACCCACCCGAAACCGACTTGTGGGCTGACTTCTTTCGGGTGGATGTACCAGAAAGTTGTCGCTGCCTGTTTCACCGCCACAGTGGTTGTCATAGCTTCGAGTGAGCACCAAGCGATGGTCACCAGAGACAAAAGCCAGACCCGCATTGGGGATGCCATGGGTCCACATATAGGCCTGCACAGTGGCCTCAAATTCCTGCAACTCACCGATGCTTTCACCATGAACCACAAACAGTCCATCCTCGATGGCGAGACCCACATCTGAAGCGGCCATTGCCGAACAAGCCAAGTCGAGCTCACTCGCCATGGGAGCCGCACTATCCCTCGCCGATGAAGAGCCCTTCCCCTCAAGCCTACATCCGAACAGCACCGGCAAGAAGAGAACCATTGCACACAAATCAGGCGGCCTCATTCCAAAACCTCTCGTGTAAGGGCATGAGAAATTGTACAGCTTCTTCGTTCTATACGCCATCTATCCAACCATTGCCTCAGCGGTTTTGAGCACCACACAAAAACAAATCAACACACACCATCTACAGCGATACGTGACAGGTCAGAGACTGAACTTATGCCACTGCACCACGTCACACCGTTGATTCCCTCGACCACCCTCGAAGCCACCGTGGGTGTACCCGTGTGGTTAAAACTCGAGTCTGCCCAACCATCCGCGTCATTTAAACTCCGAGGAATGGGTCTGGCCGCCGAACGTGCGGTGGCATGCGGGGCCACACGGCTGGTGAGTAGCAGCGGGGGAAATGCAGGCTACGCCGTCGCATGGGCCGGTCGTTCGCTCGGTGTACCCGTCACCGTGGTGGTGCCCAGCACAACAGGGTCTCGGATGCGCAAACTCATCGCAGCCACCGGTGCCGAAGTTCGTGTCGCGGGTCAGGTCTGGGACGAAGCCCACGCTGCGGCGACCGCTCTAGCCAACGACACAGGGGGCGCACTGCTCCACCCATTTGACCACCCCGACATCTGGGAGGGCCATTCAAGCTTGGTGGCCGAAATTGCCGATGCCGGCGTGGTCCCCGGACAAGTGGTGGTCTCTGTGGGTGGCGGGGGACTCCTCTGTGGTGTGCTTCAGGGTATGAAAACCGTCGGGTGGGCTGATGTCCCGGTGCTCGCAGTAGAGACCACGGGAGCCGCTTCCTTCTCGGCCGCACAACAAGCAGGGAGACCCGTGACCCTTTCAGCCATCACATCACTGGCTGTGACCCTGGGCGCCAAGAGAGTGTGTGATCGACTGCTTGAGTGGTCCCATGTTCACGATGTTCGCAGTGTAGTGGTGAGTGATGCGGCTGCCGTCAGGGCCTGTGACCGGTTCTTGGATGACCATCGCATCTTGGTGGAACCAAGCTGTGGTGCCGCATTGAGTGTCGTCTATGACGCACTCCCAGATGTACGCGCATCGAATGGACCCATTGTCGTGATTGTCTGTGGAGGCGCTGCTGTGACTCGATCTCAACTCATGGGCTGGCTCGACGCTGTTGGGCCTCAAGGAAATCAGTAAGACCTGCGGCTCGAGCCTCAATTTCCATACACTATACCCTCTGGGGCCCGAAACATCGCCTTGAATAAGGGTATGGAGTCCCTCTCATCCGACGGATCGAGTGGAGGGGAGTACTGCCAGACCATTCGATTGTTCGCATCGAGTTCGAAGAGCGTGCTGGGGGATCTCATCAACCAATGCTCGTTGGGCAAAGGGGCCACATCACGTACTTTACGTTGTGCGCCCCTGAGGTCGAGACCCCACCACGCCCGAAGCACTCTGTTCTCAAGCAGATCATATTCAACCGCACGATGGGGCGAACGGGTGATCACCGTAAGATGATCTTCATTGGGTTTTCGCGTGGCCCCGTGGGGTCGACCACCACGAAGCAAGCCTTTCGAACCAAGGGTGGTTTTTGATTTCTGAGCGTCCAGCCAAAAGATGTCGACCACCTCACCGACTTCTGAGACCTCCACCAATGCATTGAAATTGCGGACCGTCAACACGGTATGACCACTCGAGAGTCGTTCCGCACCATTCACGTGAGCCCATGCACCGATTTCATCCTGGAAGCCATCATATTTGGAGTCAGAAAACAGAGATAGACCGTCGAAGGTCCAGACCGGGGTTCCATCGCGTGTGATTTCTGCGGCCAAAACCCCGCCTTTTTTGGCCCAGGTGTAGGTGACAAGCAGGTTCCCATTCTCAAGCGGATCGATGTCGTGACTGGCCCGAAGGTCCGCGAGTGACCAGACAATTTCATGGTCACGATTCACCTCATAAAAACCACGGCCTCGAACACAGAATAAAATGGTCCAAATCATCGGATTTTCCTTGTGGTATTGAAGGCCTTCGTTGAGCCTTGGGTCGGTCCGTTAGTGGGGCCGTTGTGGTGTACATCATGGTATTGAAAATGATTTTCAATACCGATACTAAAGAATGCCACACCGTTGGTTTTGGCCGACAAACCGAATTTGGTCCATTCATGCGATTTGTGGTCGATATGTCCAGACAGTTCCGGACCCACCAATGCAAGAAACTGGTCGTACAGCTGAGGCCCAAGCGGATCGCCATCAAAAACAACCCTGAACAGTCCACCGAGGCCAACATTCCCCGAGTCACCGCTTTATATCGTGCGGTCGGGCCCATCTAAATCGTGCAATCACCGTGATCCGGCCACTTTATACGGTTGCAAATGAACCGTTCAAACGTCACATAAAAAAGGTCCGTTTATCGTTCGTTGGAACGACCCTGCCATAATAGTGGGCCGCCACAACCCTATCCTTAGGGACATTCAAGGAGACATCATGGGATACATCGAGCAGGTTCTTGAGCGAGTCAACAATCGGGATCCAGACCAGCCCGTCTTTCATCAGGCTGTCGAAGAAGTACTTGAATCCCTTGCCCCGGTATTGGACCGCCACCCAGAGTTCGAGCGGGCGGGTATTCTCGAACGCTTGGTCGAGCCCGAACGGGTCATCATGTTCCGCGTACCCTGGACCGACGACGATGGGGGCGTGCATGTAAACCGCGGATTTCGGGTTCAGTTCAACAACGCGCTTGGACCCTACAAAGGCGGACTTCGATTCCATCCCAGCGTGCGGCTCGATATCGTTAAATTCTTGGGCTTTGAACAGATCTTTAAGAATGCGCTCACCACACGCCCCATCGGTGGTGGCAAGGGTGGAAGCGACTTTGATCCCAAGGGACGTTCCGACGCGGAAGTCATGCGTTTTTGCCAGTCTTTTATGACTGAACTCCACCGACACATTGGACCCAATGTGGACGTTCCTGCTGGAGACATTGGCGTGGGTGGACGCGAGATTGGCTTTATGTACGGCCAATACAAGCGACTCACCCGTTCGTGGGAAGGCGTACTCACCGGAAAGGCATATGGCTGGGGTGGTTCACTCATCCGGCCCGAAGCCACAGGCTACGGAACCATGTACTTCCTCCGCGAATTACTGAACGACCGGGGCGTGGACATCACGGGCAAGCGGTGCACCATCTCGGGCAGCGGAAATGTGGCCCAGTTCTGCACCGAAAAGGCATTGGACCTCGGTGGTGTGGTCGTCTCACTCTCTGATTCCGGTGGCTCGATTCACGTACCGAACGGCATCGATCGCGACATGCTCGCCTGGATCATGGAACTGAAGAATGACCGCCGTGGCCGGATCAGTGAAGTGGCTGAGCGCTTCGATGGGGTGACCTACCGTGAAGGACAACGACCCTGGGACATTCCTTGCGAAATCGCTTTACCGTGCGCAACACAAAATGAGCTCGACGGAGATGAAGCCCAAGCCTTGGTCGACAACGGCTGTGTTGCCGTTTGTGAAGGGGCCAACATGCCATGCACCCCGGAAGCCGTCGCTGTATTGCACAAATCGGGGGCTGGTTTTGGTCCTGCAAAGGCTGCAAACGCCGGTGGTGTCGCCACATCAGCACTCGAAATGACCCAGAATGCAACCTTCGACAATTGGACCCGAACCGAAGTCGACAACAAGCTTGAGTCCATCATGAAGGCGGTCTACAAGCAGAGTGCAGAAGCGGCGGAAGAATATGGCGACAAGGGCAACATCCAGCGCGGTGCCAACATCGCAGGATTTCTGCTCGTCGCACGGGCCATGCAAGACCAAGGTGTGGTCTAAGGAACCGACCAATAAAACGGGTGCCCACTACTCGACGACGGTCACTTCTTGGGAGTGGGTGTCCGTAGGCGGCTCCGACTCCCAGGGCCGTACATAGTGTAGGAGCACTGTCGTGCTGCCTACGCCTGTGGCACGAAACCGAAACACTTCTGTACCGCCTGAGCCCGACATACCGCCGGCTGCCTCATCGGGAATGTACTCGCTCGAAGCCAACTCCAACACGGACTCATCATCGGCAGAGGGGGTCTGAACCTCCCAGCCAAAGCCTGTGCTTGGGTTCGACGGCAATTCGATCACCAGTTCATCTCCCACCCGAATGGCATCGGAGTCATCGGGGTCTCCGCCATCATCATCCACGTCTGTATCCGCAGCGGAATCATCGGGGGCATCACCGTCCACTCCTGTGTCCGTACCGGAGTCCGCACCCCCATCACCGTCTGAGTCTGCATCCACACCAGAATCGTCGGGGGCGTCACCACCATCACCGTCCACTCCTGTGTCCGTACCGGAGTCCGCACCCCCATCACCGTCTGAGTCTGCATCCACACCAGAATCGTCGGGGGCGTCACCACCATCGGAGTCATCGCCACCTTCGTCCACATCTGTAGACGGTTCTGCGGGACCATCCAATGTATCGGACTTGGATTCTTCCGCGTCTCCACAACCGGTAAAACCGAGCACAAGGACGACACCAAAAAAGACCGCTGACGGTATCGATTGTGTTCTCATGGTTGACCTCCGAGCCGGATGAGAATGTGTACTCTACGCAGTCTGCCATAGACATCCGCATGGTGCCACTTCGCACCCATCACAATCGGTAGTCATTCCGCTGTTCGGACACAGATGAGAGGTACTCGATGAATTCAAACTCATTGTCATCGTCATCGTAGAAATAGATGCGCCTCCTTTGTGGATGACCCATCTCATCCTTGCCCGACCTGTACCCTGCGGCGCAAAGCCGACCGCGTACTTCTTCGACGTTCTCGACCACAAAGCCAATGTGATTGAGCCCCGGATGAACATAGGGCTGATGGGGGCCTTGGCCCTCCGCGCCGCGGTCCTCAAGGGCCAGGTATGTTTCGCCCGTACCCACATGTGCCCAACGCTTGCATTTCTCTCCGGTACCACCGCCCCGCACCTCAAGCTGTGGCATCGCTGTTTGAAGAAACCGAATGGTCCTATCCACGTCAACGACGGTGAGGTTGAGATGTTCCAGATAGGGTTCCACTGTTGGAGTCCTCCGCTCGAGATTGGGGTGAAAAGATTCAGGTCCGAGCTGTACTCAATATCTCGACGCCCGACGTACAGACCCTTGAGCGTTCAACCCTATCCCCACAGGACATCGATGCGTAGAACGATTTTATCGCTCGCGTCGAGGTCTTGAGGGGCCTCCATAGACAGATCAGAGAGGACAAAATCCTGGACCTGTTCACCCGGCAGGGTGAGGTTTTTATACAAAAACAATCTCCCTCTGATGTCTTTTGCCACCGCGACCATGTCTGACCATACGTCGGTCAAATCCTGCCCATTGGTGAATGCAATCAAGGAAGGAGACTTCGAGCCCCGTTTCACTTGCCGCAGCATCTTGATGATCTGTGCCGTGTGAGCGGGAGCGTTCAATAAGCCCAAAAAGATGACCGGTACATCCGGCGAATCGATATACATCAGCGATGTAGACAGCGCAGAACCGGCCGATAAGGACCGAATTTTCAACGGAACAACAAGGTGTGATGCGGCACGTATGACCAGCCAGCCAGGGTCGCAGATACCCGGGATGCCTTCATCGACACCAAAAACTGCCATGACTTTACCCGCACTGCGACCCTTTTCCAGCCGATCGATCACCGTGTGGATTTCATGCGGACCTTCTGGATAAAAGACCAACTCGGGGATTGGGCCCAATTCGAACTGTTCGTAGATGACGGCCACTGCGTGCTCTGAGCCATCCTCCACAAACAATACATCGGCCTCCTGCAACACCCGGAGAGCCCGAATACTGAGATCAAGCGGGTTGCCGATATGTCCCGGAATTAACCACAGATCTGCATCGTTGGGACTGCCCCCTGCCGGCAAGCGGGTCAGGTCGAGCCAATCTCTGGGGGGCTGAAGATCGTTCTCAACAAGCCGTTTTTTGACCACACCAACCACCTGTCGATTGGCCTGCGAGAGGACGTCATCAGGCTGACGAATGGACATATTGAAGTGGGGGGTCTGAAATGCACACTGCCCGTTGTTCCGACGGGTCAGAATCAGCGACAAATTTCCAGAAAAGACATAGTGAATCGCATCTTTTCTGGGCCTACTGCCATCAAGATGCACATCGACCGACACCAATGTGTGCCCAGGACACACTTCATCTCCTTCTTGGAGTGGTTGTATTAGGCGTAGGGCCAAGCCTTTATCCATGGGGAATATGCCTCATATGAGCACCGAGGCTACCACAACCACACATGGAAGATGTGGGTGCAGACCGAGGCTCACACTCCAGTACGTTGGAAGACCGCGCTGGAGATCTGTCCTGCCCAAAACTGATCACTCACACAGTCCATCACACGCAAAACCCACGCCCACCAAACACATTTCATCACTCGTTCCATCGCCCAAGCGAACACCTTCTGTGACCGGACCACCAAGATACTTCTCGAGCATCACATTGCTCTCTGAATTGTCGTACGTACACTGAACCCGAAGGGCGTCACCAGACTGCAACTGCGGAAGCTGTGACCAGTCCGACTCGTAGATATACATCTGCTGCCAGTTGTAGTCATACCGTGGCACATTCACCAAACAGGTATCGCCACCATCGCCACCTTGTCGCATCTGTAGGGCTGTCCCCGCAAGATGCATGTGCGGAATAAATCCCCACATGCGGACACCCGGTGCGTCTGGAGACAAGGTGTAGGACTCAATGTGCTCGGTGGCGCCCAGTGGAACCAAAAATGGAGGCTCGTCGACCTCATCTGAGGCCCCAGCACTGCCCACCCCAATGAGCTCGAAGAACGCCTCTCTTTCGGGTGCTTGCTCCATCAGACGCACACCCAAACTACTGCGGTCGCTGAGGTCGGAAGGATTGGCCAGCGTGTTGTAGTGCATCTGCACCACAAGACCCGTGTTGGCCTCAAGCCGCATCCCCATGTCCCAACCCAAATCAAGGGGAAGTCCTCCCGGCACCCATCCCCACATCAAATCGAACTCTTGGACCGTATAGGCGCCATCCGACCGGCTCACACCCCCATCACAGGGCCAGCTTTGGGTCTGCGGGTCCTCCACCAGACCATTGGCCATCTGTTCCGCCAAGTTGGGAACAGAAAACAGCAGCATATGGTGGGCCACATCTGGGTTTCCAGGTGTGAACTCAAATCCGTCGATCCACACACTGCTTGGCGGCGCAACACTTCCGTCTTCACGCTCCATTGCAAAACAACGAAAAGAATCGTTCTCACCCATGCTGGGGGCTGGCACTTGGTATTCACCGGCAAAAGAAAGGGCGTACACATCACCGCTCAAGGCCGGAACGGGCGGAACCGTGAAAGCAGCGGAGGCACCCGGATCTCCCTCTTCCATTCCGGCGGTGATCCACGCATCAAACACGGCATACTCTTCAGCACTGACTTGGTAGTTCCCACGAAACGAATGCGGTGGGGCGCACTCATCGGTCGACCGGGCGTTGAAGGGAGGCATAAAGAATGGATCTTGGGTGTCGCCTTCGGGGCTCATCTTCTTCAGCAGCACAGACGCATAGGCATATACCTGCTCGTAGGTCTCCAACGGGAAGGCGCCCCCCATCGGCTGCGCACTGTTGTGACACTGCTGGCAGTTCTCTCCGATAATCGGCACGATGTCCGGGTGAAAGGTGGGGGTATCTTCAGCCCCATCATCGGCAGGCTTCGTCTCAGAATCGTTCGAACACCCGGCAAGAACCCCAATCATCCCCATCCATGACACGACACGCATTCCCCAGCTCCTGCAATTTGAGTCCATCCAGGACTTATCGGATACAACGTGCCAATGAAAAAAAAGCACCTGCGAATACCGTTGATTATCGGCCTCCTCATCGCAGCCTCACCCGCTGAGGCGGTGGACCAAGAAGGGTATCTCGATGCCCGAAAAACCTACCGTACTGGCGCCAGTATCGGAGGTGCAGGGGTCGGCACCATACTTCTCGCCTTTGGTCTCGAGCATAGAGACATGACGACGGCCATTCTCCTCTTAATCGCAGGAGGGGGAAGCCTCGCTGTCGCCCCCGCAGTCATGGCAACCGGTGCCATTCGAGCCACTCAAGCCATTCAAGAACCGACTCCATACATTGGTTACTCCTCGTACGGATTCTTGGCCGTGGGTACCGTTGGGAGTTTCACTACACCAGTAGACGAACTGGTTCTTCTTGTCCCTGCGGCGTATGTCACCTCCATCCTGCAGATGGCGAGCACCAAAAGAGCCTACTTGAGCTCGGGGGTTCAATCGAAGTCTTGGCCGATTCGCATCTCTCCCATGCGAACCAATAAATCCAACGGCTTGGTTCT
>Ga0315320_10000566_pt1 | contig 30439 bp, 30 predicted proteins | sample M140m21515metaG_FD_203458 | JGI IMG/M metagenome (GOLD analysis project Ga0315320, IMG submission 203458) | Ammonia-oxidizing marine archaeal communities from Monterey Bay, California, United States - M1 40m 21515 | ecosystem: Environmental > Aquatic > Marine > Coastal | place: USA: California... | reverse complement strand
AATCAAGATTATCGATTATTTAATATTCCAAAAGAGTTATCTGGCAATGATGTCGGTTCTCTTAAGCATGCCATGGAAAGAAAGCTTAAATATTATAAAGACAAAGAAACGAAACCAGACATAATTCTTATTGATGGAGGCAGAACTCAATTGAAATTTGCTGCATCTGTTATCAAAGCATCTAAGCATAAAGATATAAAAGTAATTTCAATTGTAAAGGGATCAGACAGGGTTCGTGCTACTGAAACAATCTTGTCTGAAGAGGGCATTATAGAATTTGATAAATATTCAAAAGCATTTCTGTTGCTTCAAGAAGCGAGAGATGAGTCCCACAGATTTGCAATAATGGCTCAAAGAAAGAAAAAAAGAGGAGGCATTAATAAATCTAAACTCGATGATATTGATGGAATAGGAGAGGTTATTAAAAAGAGATTATTATCTAAATATAAAAGCATAAAAATAATAAGGACAGTAAATGTTGAAGATTTAATGACTGTAAAGGGTATTAATGCCAAAATAGCAAAGCAAATTAAAGAAAAGCTATAAAAATAATGATCACTTTTATTAATCTACTTACATTATCAAGAATATTTCTTGCTGCCATTATTTTTCTTTTATTAACCTCATCCGATGGTTATTTAATGGCTTTAGTTTTGTTCTTTATAGCTGGTATTACAGATTATTTCGATGGATATTTAGCTAGAAAATATAATGCAGTATCTCTGGTAGGTGAAATCTTAGATCCTATAGCCGACAAAATTTTAATTCTTTTTTTATTATTTGGATTAGCTATCAATCTATCAAGCTATTTAATAGGTTTTATTGGCGCACTAATTATTACAAGAGAAATTTGGGTGGGCGCTTTAAGAGATATGAATGCAAGGAATGGTATAAGCGATGCCACCAAAGTTACTTTTCTTGCAAAAATAAAAACCACGATTCAGCTTTTTACAATTTTTATTTATTTACTAGGACTAACGATAAACAATATGTTATTAATAGTTATTGGCGATATTTTTTTATTTATCGCACTGCTCATAACTCTTTATACAGGTTTTTTATATTCAGTTAATTCTCTTAGGACTGATGAAATTTAAGAAGAGTGATTACAAAATTTGTATAGTTGGCTTGGGGTATGTTGGCTTGCCTTTAGCTGCAAGATTTTCATTGAAAGGGTTTGACGTAATTGGTTTTGATACTAGTGAGATCAGAATCAAAGAACTTAAAAATAATATAGATTCTAATAATGATATTGAATTCGAACATTTAGAAGTCTTTAAATTGAATTCTCAAATATCTTCGGACTCATCAGATATAAAAGATTGCAACATTTTTATCGTTACAGTCCCAACACCGATAAACAACGATAAAACACCTAATTTAGAACCAGTCATTAATTCAAGTAAGTTAATAGGCAGTCTTATGCCAAAAGGCTCTATAGTGATATATGAATCCACAGTCTATCCAGGTGTAACAGATGATATATGCATGCCAGTGCTCGAGAGAGAATCTGCATTTATTTTTAATAAAGATTTTTCAACTGGTTATAGTCCTGAAAGAATAGTTCCGGGGGATAAAGTTAATACCATTGAAAAGATAAAAAAAGTTGTTTCAGCTTCCAACTCAGATGCCTTGGATGAAATCTCTTTCTTGTACTCATCAATTATAGACGCTGGAATACACAAAGCATCCTCAATAAAAGTAGCTGAAGCATCAAAGGTAACTGAAAATATACAAAGGGATGTAAATATTGCCCTGATTAATGAGATGCATCAGTTATATTCTTCTCTTGGCATTTCTACTAATGAAGTAATTGAGGCAGCCTCAACAAAATGGAATTTTATGAAGCTTACACCAGGATTAGTTGGAGGACATTGTATTAGCATTGACCCATATTATTTAATGCATAAATCAAAAATGTCAGGATATACACCTAATATTATGTTAGCAGCAAGAAAGCTTAATGATGAAATGGGAAAATGGGTAGTAGATAATTTCTTAGATTTTGTTAAAAATGAAAATATAGACTTAAAATTAACTAACGTTACACTTATGGGCTATACATTTAAAGAAAATTGTAGTGATATTAGAAATACTAAAGTCCATGAATTGGCTCTGTCCTTACAAAATAGCGGCGTAAGTTTAAATATTTGGGATCCCTTTTTAACAGAAGAAACTCAAGAACAGTTAAACAAAAACAATATAAAATCCTATACAGAAAATCCTCATGATGTTCAGCTTGCATTTATATGCGTCTATCATAAGCAAATATTAAATTTTTTAGAAACTTATAATGGGACTGTTTATGACTACAAAAAATTAAATCTAAGTATATGAAAATAGTTGTTGTCAGTGGTGGCTTTGATCCTATTCACTCAGGGCACATAGAATATTTTAAATCAGCCAAAAGCTTAGGAGATAAACTTATAGTAGCTTTAAATAGTGATAATTGGCTAGAAAAAAAGAAAGGTAAATTTTTTATGCCTTTTATAGAAAGAGAAGTCATTGTTAAATCAATAACTTATGTTGATAAAGTCATTAGTTTTGATGATGATGTCAAAGGCTCATGCATAAATGCTCTCGAAAAAGTTAAATTACTTTATCCAAATGATCATATTTATTTTGCGAACGGCGGAGATAGAAATAAAAAAAATATTCCAGAAATGAAGGTTTCTGATATTGATTTCATTTTTAGTGTGGGAGGTAATGATAAAAAGAATTCATCATCATGGATTTTAAATAAATGGCAGTATTACTTTGAAGAGAGACAATGGGGGTCTTTTTTTAATTTATTTGAAACAAAAAATATAAAAGTTAAAGAGTTAATAATAGAACCTGGAAAAGCTATGAGTTTTCAAAAGCATCTAAAAAGAAACGAAATATGGCTTATAAGTGAAGGCTCTTGCGAGGTTAATTCAGCAATAAGTCATCCTGAACAAGAACAAAAAAAAATTATACTAAATAAATTTGATTATCATATTGTCCCAGTTGAACAGTGGCATCAAATATGCAATCCATTTGAAAAAAAAGCTCATATTATCGAAATACAGTATGGAGAAGAATGTAAAGAAGAGGATATAGAAAGATTTTTTAAAAATAATACATATTAATCTTTCTATTTTTTATAATACTTGTATAGAATACAGCATGCTTAACTTGGCTGGATGGCAGAGTGGTTATGCAGCGGCCTGCAAAGCCGTTTACGCCGGTTCGATTCCGGCTTCAGCCTCCACGAAAAGCTAGAGCTGTTAACAATAAAATAACATCAGAGTATAATACTTAAATAAAAACAGAATAAGAGATTTACAAAAACATTCAAATTAAAGGAGATAATAATTAGTTTGCCCGAGTGGTGGAATTGGTAGACACAAGGGACTTAAAATCCCTCGATAGAAATATCGTGCCGGTTCAAGTCCGGCCTCGGGTACCATTTAATTTTCTATGAAAAATGTCTTTTAGCAATCTATATTATATAAATTATCTCTATTTTTTAACCTCAGGTGGCGTAAAAGAAAAGGCTATAGCTTCAAAAAATTTCATTCAGAAGAAAAAAGAAGAATATACTATGTTAATTAACAGTTTAAATAAAAGTATTAAACATTATGAATGATATAGATAAATCGAATGTTTTGGTTCCGCGCGATGATGAGCTAGACTTAAAAGAGATTTTACTGGCTTTAAAAAATGATAAATGGATTATTGTTTCTATAACAACTTTTATATCTATTATTGGAGTAATCTATAGTCTATTATTACCTGATATTTATCAATCAAGAGCACTATTGGTCTCAAGTTCGCCTAACAATCAATCAGGACTATCTCAAAGTTATAGCAGTCTTGCTAGTCTTGCTGGAGTTGAAATTTTAGAGGATTCTGAAAGTAATTCCATACAAGCACTTGAAAAACTCAAGTCATTAAGTTTCTTTGAAAATGATTTTCTTCCATACATTTTTTTACCTGATCTTATGGCTTTTAATTTTTGGAATTCAAAATCTAATACAACAGAATATGATGAAAGAATTTATGATAATGTTTCAAATACTTGGATTAAAAAATCTATTCCAAGTGTTCAAGAAAGTTTCGATAAATTTATAAAGCATCATCTAAGCATTGAAACCGATAATAAAACGAGCTTTGTTACGGTAGAAATTAAACATAAATCGCCATATATTGCTAAAGAATGGACGAATTTACTTATTGACCAAATTAATGATTTCTATCGAAAAAAAGATAAAGATGAAGCAGAAAGAGCTTCAAATTATCTTAATACTCTTTTAGTAAAAACTAACTTATCAGAAATTAAAGAGGTAATAGCAAAGCTTATTCAACAAGAAACTCAGAAATTAACTTTAATCGAAGCCAATGAATTTTATGTCTATGAATTTATTGATCCTCCTGCAGTTATGGAAAAAAAATCAGAACCTAATAGAATATTAATTTGTATCTTATCTGTTTTTTTTAGTTTAATTATAAGTTTTATGTCTGTTTTGTTTAGGTATTACTTTTTAAAGAGGAATTAGATTTTTATTTAGCCTATGTATATCCCATATGGAAAGCAAAGTATTTCAGAAGAAGATATTCAATCAGTTGTTGATGTTTTAGAGTCTGATTGGTTAACGCAAGGACCGGTTGTACCAAACTTTGAATCAGAAGTAGCTAGAATAGTTGGTTGCAAGCATGCTGTGGCTTCAAATAGCGCAACCAGCTCTCTGCATTTGGCTTGTAGGGCTCTTGAAATTGGAAAAGGAGATTTAGTTTGGACCTCACCCATTAGTTTTGTTGCATCTTCTAATTGCGCACTTTACTGTGGTGCAAATATTGATTTTGTTGATATTGATATAAAAACATACAACATGGACGTGTGTAAGCTTGAAGAAAAATTAGAATTAGCGAAAGCAAATGATAATTTACCTAAATGTGTTATACCAGTTCATTTGGCCGGAAGATCATGTGATATGGCCTCAATCTTCAAACTATCCAAAAAATACGGATTTAAAATTATTGAAGATGCATCGCATGGAGTAGGTGCTTCTTATCAGAAAACTAAAGTTGGATCATGCAGGTATAGTGATATTACTGTATTTAGTTTTCATCCTGTAAAAATTATCACATCGGGTGAAGGTGGAATGGCGCTTACTAACGATCACAGCCTTGCTACAAAGATGGCTTTATTAAGAAGTCATGGTATTACTCGTGATGAGAAAATAATGGATAATATTTCAGATGGGAGCTGGTATTATGAACAGTTAGATCTTGGATTTAATTACAGACTTACTGACATTGCTGCAGCGCTTGGATTAAGTCAATTAAATAGGTTATCTGCTTTTGTTGAACAAAGAAATGCAATTGCTGACAGGTATGACGAGCTACTTGCAGATTCAAACTTCATTCTTCCTTCTAGAGATTCAGATTCCTTATCCTCCTTTCATTTGTATATTATAAGAATTGAAAGTAGCAATCCTGGTCAAATGCATAAGGCTTTATTTGAAAAACTTCGATCAAGTGGAGTAGGAGTTAATCTTCATTATATTCCAATATACAGGCACCCTTACTATCAAAAAATTGGTTTTGATTATGCCTTATATCCTGCATCAGAGGCTTACTATAAATCTGCTATCAGCATTCCTATGTTTCCTGGTCTATCATATGAAGAACAGGATTTTGTTGTCAAGGTACTTCAAAACCCCTCAGGGTACCAAAATATTTTTTAGGTAAAAAAATCCATTCTATTAATAAAAATTGCTCAAGAATTATCATAGGCACTGCACAGTGGGGCCTTGATTATGGAATATCTAATAAAAGTGGTGTTACTTCAAGCGATGAAATCTATAAAATCTTAAATAGAGCTTCATCAGAAGGTATAAAGCTTTTAGATACGGCTCCAGCTTATGGCAACTCAGAAAAAAAAATTGGCCAACTAAATGATCAAAAATTTAGTATTATCACCAAGATTCCAAGTTTAAAGAATTATTCATGCATCGAGGATAAGATTAAAGCTCTTAATTGCTCTGTAAATAATTCTTTATCTAATTTAGGCACAGATTCACTTTTTAGTATTTTATTTCATGATGCCAAAGATTTAATGAGCGATGAAGGTATTAGACTCTACAAAAATCTTAATCAGCTAAAAGAGAAAGGAATTACCGAGAATATTGGAGTATCTCTATACAATGGTGATGAAATTGACATTATAACTAATTCATTTATTCCTGACATTGTTCAACTCCCATTAAATATTTTAGACCAACGCTTAATGCAAAGTGGGCATATTGAAAAATTAAAGTCTTTGGGTGTTAAAGTTCATGTTCGATCTGTTTTCTTGCAAGGACTATTTCACATGACAATAAATGAACTGCCAGATTATTTTCAGCCTATTAGATCTATTTTATTAAAAATTAACAACCAAGCCAAAGAGCAAGGATTATCAATCAATCAAGCTGCTTTAAATTTTGTGAGAGACCAACCTTATATTGATAACATATTAATTGGAATAGAATCTCTTATGCAACTAAATTGCGCTATAGATGATTTCTCTCTTGATTGTAGTTTTAACTCTGATGTCACATCAGTGATTGATGATAAGTTTTTAAATCCAACAAAATGGAGTTCAAATAGTGATAGTTAAATTAGGAGTAATAGGTTTGTCTGAGGGCAATGGACATCCTTATTCTTGGCCTGCAATAATAAATGGTTATGATCCTTTTTATATGAAAGATTGCGGATTTCCGGTTATTCCAGAGTACTTAGAACAACAGACATTTCCTCAAGATAAGATACCAAATGCAGAGGTCACACATATATGGACTCAAGATCTTAAACTCTCAGAACATATAGCAAAAGCAACATATATAAAGTGCGTGGCTAAAAAATTTACTGACATGATTGGAGTTGTAGATGCTATTTTATTAGCCAGAGATGATTTTGAGAATCATATGTTTTATGCTCTACCATTTTTAGAGGCAGGAATTCCTATTTATATAGACAAGCCTTTGGCATGCAATGTGGAAGAAGCTAAAAAGATATTCTCCCATCAGATATTTAAAGGCCAGATTTTTACAGGCTCAGCACTTAAATATGCAAAAGAAATGCAGTTATCAAATGATCAAATAGATAATCTTGGAAAAATTAATTTTATTAAAGCAGTAGTTCCAAAAGATTGGGATAAGTATTCTATTCATGTGATTGATCCAATAGTTCAGCTCCAAATTGATAAAGGATCTATAATTTGGTCGGTGGTAAATAAGCTTGGACAAATAAATAATCTTAATGTTGCATATTCAAACGGAATGACACTTTCTATTAATACAACAGGTGATATAAAAACTCCTATAAAGATTTCTATATATGGTAATAAGAGCAGTATAGATCTTATTTTTTTTGATACATTTTCTGCTTTCAAGTCTGCTCTTCAAATTTTTATTAACAATGTAAGCACAAAAAGTTATATTGAAAATACTAATTTGATTTTAGAGGCAGTAAACTTAATTGAGTTAGGGAGATTAAAAGATGAATAGAACTATATTATTGACAGGAGCTAGTGGTAAATTTGGTAGAGTCTTTTTAGACCATTTATTATCAAAAGGGCATACTGTAATTGGAACAACATTTTCTAAAACTTCACTTGATAGTATTGTTGAAATGCATAATCTTGATGGTAAAAACTTCCATGGTATTGTTATTGATCTTTGTGAAGTCAATGTTGCTCAGAAATTAATTAGTATATTAAAAGCAAAAGAATTATATCCTGATTGTTTGATTAATAATGCCAGAAACTTAAATTTTTTAAAAACATCTGAATTTGGCATTACTTCCAGAGAAAATTTTATAAATGAGTATTTATTGGATGTGGTAGTCCCTTATGAATTAAGTATGGAGCTTGAAACTTATTCGAGTAAATTGAGTTTAATTTTAAATATAGGCTCCCAATATGGGACTGTTGGTGCAAATTCTAACTTGTATGAAAATCCAGATAGAGATTCACCTATTCATTATGGAGTTGCTAAGGCAGCTTTATCACATTTAACTAAAGAGTTAGCTATTAGATTTGCAAGTAAGGATGTTCAAGTTAATTGTATTGCCTACGGCGGTGTTGAGGGGCGTGTCGATGATGAATTTAAAAAGAAGTACTCAAAAATGTTACCCATGGGAAGAATGTTATTTGAGGATGAAATAACCTGGCCTTTAGATGCTCTTCTTTCACAAAAGAGTAGACCAATGACAGGGCAAACTCTTAATTTTGATGGTGGATGGACTATTTGGTAGCAAAGGAGAAATATTATCGAAAATATTGCAATAATTCCTGCTAGGGGTGGTTCTAAAAGGATTCATAAAAAAAATATTATTGATTTTAATGGCAAGCCAATGATTGCATGGACTATTAAGGCCGCCTTAGATTCAAACTTATTCTCTAAGGTCTTAGTATCTACAGATTGTGAAGAAATTTCTAAGGTATCTAGAAAATATGGTGCTGAAGTGCCTTTTTTAAGAACAAAAAATTCTGATGATTTTACAGAAGTTTCAGAAGCCACCTATGGCGCACTAATTCAAGCTGAGAATCACTGGGGTATTGAGTTTGATACAGTAACTCAGTTAATGGCTAATTGCCCTCTAAGGAGTTCAAAGGCTATAAAAAATTTCTATAAAGAATTTCTAGAACGTGATATTGACTTCTTGCTTAGTTGTTTTAAGTTTGGCTGGATGAATCCTTGGTGGGCATTTAAGATAAATGAGAACAAGAGTCACTCTTTTATTTTCGATAATGCCATTAAAGAAAGATCGCAAGATCTTGAAGATTTATTTTGCCCAACAGGATCTATTTGGATGGCTAAAGTAAGAGCATTAAAAAAAACACGTTCGTTCTATAATCGAAATCAACAATTTTTTGAAATTGATTGGATTTCTGCAGTTGATATTGATGATGAGAATGACTTAAGTTTCGCAAAATCTTTGCAGCATCTAAAATAGTATGAATAAAAGATATATAAATGAACATGTAATGGCTTATTAAGACCACTTATCAATATTTGCTTGGTTTCACATTCAGTTATTAATGTTAAAATCAAAAAAAGGAGAAACTAATGAAAAAAAATATTCTAGTTTTGGCCGCTCATCCTGATGATGAGGTTTTGGGATGTGGAGGAACTATTGCGAAATATATTAGTGAAGGTTATTTTGTTCATGTGGCATTTATTTCAGATGGTGTTTCCTCTAGATATGAAGATATTGATGAGCAGACTAAAGAGTTAGAATCTAGAAGAAGTTCAGCTCTTTCTGCACTAAATATTTTAGGAGTTACATCTATATCCTTTGGTGATTTCCCAGATAATAGAATGGATACATTAGCAACTATTGATGTGGCAAAAGTAATAGAAAACTTAATAGCTATTCATAAGCCTGAAATTGTATTTACCCATCATTATGGGGATGTAAATGTTGATCATCAGATGATACATCAAGCAACAGTTGTGGCTTGTCGTCCACAACCCAATCATAGTGTAAGGACTATACTTTGCTATGAAGTTTCTTCAAGCACTGAGTGGCAATTGCCTGGTAACAATCTTGAATTCAAACCAAACTATTTCATAGATATAAGCAGATTCATAGATCAAAAATTACGAAGTTTAAAGGAGTATGAGTTTGAAATGCGTAAGTGGCCTCACTCCAGAAGTTTAAAATCTATTGAGCATCTAGCTCACTGGAGAGGGTCAATAGTAGGATTAGATTCTGCAGAAGCATTTATGGTGGGAAGGATTATTCAATGAAGTTTTTATTTAGGGTTGATTCTTCAATTCTAATTGGTACTGGGCATATTATGAGGTGCTTGACGCTTGCTAATCATCTAAAGTCTCTGAGCCATGAATGCATTTTTATATGTCGCGATCATGATGGGCATCTGGGTAATAATATTATAAGTGCAGGACATCAACTATATCTGCTTAAGAGCTATAGTGCTTTAAATCATAAAAAATTTTCTTTTGATTGGAATAATCATGCGAAATGGCTCGGTGTTGATTGGTCTCTAGACGTTAAAGAATCTTTGGAAATTACTAAAAATGTGAAGCCGGATTGGTTAATTATAGATCACTACGCATTAGACAGCTCTTGGGAGATTGCTATTAGGCCATCTGTTAAGAATATTATGGTGATTGATGATTTAGAGGATCGTGACCATGACTGTGACATTCTTCTTGATCAAACGTTTGGAAGAAAAAAACATATTTATGAGAAAAAAGTCCCAAAAAATTGCAAACTACTATGTGGTTCTAAATATAGTCTGCTTCGAGAAGAGTTTAAAAGTTGGCGCAACACAAGCCTTTTAAATAGAGAATTCGCTAAACTCAAAAATATTTTAATTAATCTTGGAGGTATAGATAAAGATAATTTCACTTCATTGGTTTTAGATGTTTTAAAAGTCTCTAAATTACCTCAAACATGTACTCTTACTGTCATTATGGGCACTAACGCACCCCATGTTTCTAATGTTAAGAAAATTGCCTCTGAAATGCCATGGAAAACAGAGGTAAAAGTAGGAATTGAGGATATGGCTGAGCTTATGGCTTATGCTGACCTTGCAATTGGTGCTGGAGGTTCTTCTGCCTGGGAGCGATGCTGCCTTGGACTACCAACCATTCAGTTAGTAATAGCAGAAAATCAAAATTTTATATCAGAAAGTCTTGAAAAAGCTGGAGCTATAAAAGCAATTAATAATATAAATGCACTTCCAAATTTGATTGAAACAGCGCCAAAATGGATGTCACATATTTCCCAAAAGTGTCGCTCGGTGACAGATGGTGAGGGTGTTCAGAGGGTAGTTTCAAATTTTGAGGTTGTGTATAATGCTTGATGTATTTTATTTTATAAATAAATATCAAATTCTTTTATTTCAAAAATTAAGGTTTTTTTAAAAGTGTCTGAATATATAGTAGCGGCGGTCGGAGAATGGAATCGAAGTGCATTTAATGAAAAGATTTCTCAACTAAATGGTAATTTTTATTTTGCTGCGACACCTGAAGAGCTTTTAAAGTTATTAGATAAAATTGCATCTCCGCGATACATCTTTTTTTTACATTGGCGCTGGATAGTTCCCAAAGCGCTCGTTATAGAATATGAATGTATTTGTTTTCATATGACAGATGTTCCTTTTGGACGAGGTGGAACGCCACTTCAGAATCTAATAGTAAAAGGTTATAAGGATACCGTTCTCACTTCACTAAGAATGGAGGAGGGTATAGATTCAGGTCCTATTTATTTAAAGTATCCTTTAAGTCTTGATGGCTCTGCAGCTGACATTTATCAAAGAAGCAGCGAATTATCATGGAAAATGATTAATGAAATCATCATCAAACAACCTACTCCTAAAAAGCAAAATGGACCTATTACAGAATTTAAAAGGCGAACGCCAGAACAAAGTAAAATTCCTAAAAATTTAAATATTGCTCAAATATATGATTATATAAGAATGTTAGATGCTGAGGGATATCCTAAGGCATTTTTGGAGAGTGATGGTTATAAATTGATATTTGAAAATGCAGAGATAGATGGCGAACAAATCCACGCAAATGTTTTAATTAAAAAGAAGAGATAAATATGAAACCAATAATTATTCAAGGTAGAGAAATTAGTAAAAACTTTCCTCCTTATATAATTGCGGAATTATCGGCAAATCATAATGGCGAATTAAAAAAAGCTTTAGACAATATAACTGAAGCGAAAAGACGAGGTGCTGATGCTGTAAAGTTGCAGACATATTCTGCTGATACAATGACCATTGATTGCAATAAATCAGACTTCATAATCAATGGAGGGCTATGGGATGGTTATCAGCTCTACGAGCTCTATAAAGAGGCACAAACACCTTTTTCATGGCATAAAGAAATATTTGACCATGCGCGTAGTATTAATATTACATGTTTTTCTACACCTTTTGATGAGACAGCTGTCGATCTTCTTGAAGATCTTAATGCTCCTGCCTATAAAGTTGCATCTTTTGAAGCTACGGATTTGCCTTTAATAAAGTATATAGCCTCTACTAAAAAACCTATGATTGTATCAACAGGCATGGCTAACCTTGAAGAAATCAAGGAGCTTGTAGCAACTGCCAGGTCTGCTGGCTGCGATGAGTTGATAGTATTACATTGCATCAGCAGTTATCCAGCTCCAGTGGATCAATCAAACTTACTTACCATACCAGATTTACAGACTCGCTTAGGAACTCAGGTTGGTTTATCTGACCACACTACCTCTAATACAGCATCAGTTGTTGCAACTTCATTAGGCGCAACACTAATTGAAAAGCATTTTATTTTAGATCGCAATGATAAAGGTCCCGACTCATCATTTTCTATCATGCCCGATGAACTTGAAATGTTGTGCAAAGAAACAAAGGATGCATGGTCATCTCTTGGTCATGCAGGATATGAACGTAAAAAAGCAGAGGAGGCAAATGTTAAATTTCGTCGTTCCATTTATTTTGTAAAGGACTTAAAAGCCGGAGATATCATCACAAAAGATAGCATTCGAAGAATTAGGCCAGGATTTGGGTTGGCTCCGAAGAATGAGTCAGATATTATTGGTAAAAAAGTAAAAAAAGACGTGACAGTTGGAACAGCCACCTCTTTTGATTTAATTGATATGTAGAGTTTTTAAGTTTTTTATCACGTGCTGATAAAAAATATCAAGCTTAAAGAATTATTATAAAAAATTATTAATATATTTATGAACCAAACTTTGAACTTAAGAGAAATTAATCAAGATGATTGGAAAATTTTACTTGAATGGAGAAATGATGTGCTAACTCGTCAAAACTTCTATTCTTCTCAATTTGTTAGCGAGAGTGAACATAAAAATTATATAAAAGATACTATTGATAATTCAGAAAGGAGACAATTCATTTTGGAATATAATGGTATTGAAGTTGGAACAATTAGAGAGGATGTATATAAAAATACGCACTTGAAACTTTCCTATACAATTAATCCATTATTTAGAGGAAAAAAAATTGGACAAATGATGATTAGTCTCTATTTAATAGATAAAACCGGTGTGTTTCTATGTGAAGTTAAGAAAGATAATATAGCTTCAATTAAAATGATTGAAAAAGTAGGATTTAAGTTTTTGTCTAAAGAAAGAGATATTAATATATATAAATTGAATAAGCTGAATTAAAATATCTCATAAAATTAAGAGAATTTAAAAAATGAAAATACTTTGTCATGTTGGACCTTGGTGCGTACAACAGTATTCAGAAATAGCTCGAAATGTTGAATTTGATGCTGAAATAGTTTTAATTAGCCATTTTCTAGAGCTTGATGAAACAGGTATGTCAAAAAGTTACTACAAAAATCTAAAAATGCCTTCACAAGATGATAATAGTGATCTGCTTGATGCAGATGACTTTATTAAAAGATGCAGATTATTAAGATCCTTAAATAAAGAGGATGCATTATTACATCTTTACTCGATGAAAAAAGCGGTATCAGATGCTTTTGATAGTGAAAAACCAGATCTTGTTATAAGTGAAGTTATAGATCAGTATTTAATAGACTTGATAAAATTTGAGTGCGATAAAAGAGAAGTACCTTTTTTTGGTTTGGTTGTTTCGTTTGTTAATGGTTATTTTAGAATAACATCACGAGGTGAAAGAAGTATCGAAAGACATGTTAATATGTTTGAAGTTAAAAAGGCAATAAAGGAAATGGAAGAAATAACATACATTCCAAACTTTGTTTCTCAGTCAAGCACCAGGTTTAAAAATATTATTTCTATCTCTAAAAGAATTATTTTAAATTGGGCTAGATTACCCTATTTTTTTATAAAGCGAACATTTTCAGGTCAAAAATATAATTATCATTACTGGGCATCTCAGATATCTGCGTATAACAATTTTCACATTTTACCAGCATTTAGGCTAGGAAATAAAAGGTGGAAAGATGAAGTTAAAGCAACCAATAAAACTATAATCTATCATCCCTTGCAGATGTATCCAGAGGCAACTATTGAATATTGGTGTGAGTGTCTTAAAGATATTGATTATGACGATAAGCTTATTCGCATTATTAAATCTATGGATGCAAACTTCCATTTTTTAATTAAAGAACATCCCAATGTTATTGGAGTGAGAAGCACGAGGCTATACAAAAGTTTATCTTCTTTAAGTAATGTAACAATTGTGCCTACAGAATACAGCTCAAATGATGTTTCTAAACAATCACATGCTATTTTAGTTTGGACTGGGTCTGCTGGATTTGAAGCTGCACTTCGTGGCAAGCCAGTGCTTACGATATGTGAGCCATATTATGTATTTGGAGATAAATTTAAGAAAATTAATGAGAATATGCCAAATCATGAGGTTTTGGAACATATAGAATTAAACTCAAATAAGTTGAGTTATGACAATAAAATTAGTCTTGTAACAAATTTATTAAGTGGATTAAGACCTGGTAAATATATTAATGATGCATCATGGTCACCTTTAAACCCAGAACATATGACGCAAGCCAAAGAAATAGGACAAGAGATAAAGAAAGACTTATCCAGGGCGCCTTGATGATTATTTCTGAGAAAAAAGCAAAGTGGATGTATATGTTTTTTATGACCACAGCGTCTTTAATGGCTTTTTCAAAATTTTTAATCTTCTCAAAAATACTTAGTATTCAAGATTTTGGTATTTATTCACTAGTTTTAAGCCTTTACATATTTTATGTTTTTATAGGGGGCATTGGGCTCCAGGAAGGACTATTAAAAAAAGGATCAATGTCTTTTGCTATACAAGATCATAATTCATCTAAAGTTTTTTTAGCAAGTAGTATCATTGCTTCAATTACAATTTCAGGAATTGTTGCAGTAATAATAATATCAGTTGCCTATATCAATTTAGATATTCTTGGAACGAACATTCAGATTTTTTTTCTTGGTTTTTTGTTAGCTGTAGCAACTGTCTTGTTTGGACTTCTTGATTCATTTCTTCGTTCTCAACAAAAATTTGTTTTATATTCTGGTATTTTAATGCTTAAAAATCTTTCAGCTATTATTGTCGGAATTTCTTTAGCATCTAATTATGGTGTCCAAGGACTAATTTTTTCTGAATTTATAAGTGTCTTATGTATATTTATTGTTACTTTGATACATGTATTTAAAATTAGAAACTTTGCACTTGCTAAAGCCAAAGTAGCAATAAAATTGATAAGACATGGATACAAAGTAATGCTAACAATGGTTGTAAGAAATATAGCATTGATGGCAGATCGTTGGTTTATTGTACTAGCAGTTGGCGTAACTGCACTGGGATATTATTCTTTTGCAATGATTTTATATACAATATCTCTTGTCTCGGTTGGCTTCTTAGTGACAATGAAAGGACCAGTCTGGATAGCAGCCTTTAAGACTAATAATAATGCAAAAGATCTCATTAACAATATCAATAAGTGGGTTTGGCTAATTTGGTTAATATTAATTTTGTTTAGTCCAGTTATATGGTTCTTTACTGATGATGTCTTATCTTTTCTTTATCCTCAATATGCAAACGAAACAGTTTATAGTCTCACTTATATTATATATGCCTCCCTTATGGCTGTAATACCTATTTACTTATATGATTGGGCATTTATTGCTACCTCAAAAGAAGGAATTCTTTTTAATTTAAATATTTTTGGCTTAATATTGTCTACCTTATTTTATTCAGTTGCATGGTTTTTGAGTTCAAGTATATTGGTTTTTGCATTATTATTTTTTGCTGCAAGAGCTATTATGCTTTGTGTCTTTTTATATCATTTGAGGGTTATGTATGTTTCTTAAAATTCAAAAAGCTACAAGTAAAGCAATCTCTTTGATTAATATCCCCAAAGAAAATCTAAGTCTCTTAGCTCATACAGAGTTGATATTAGATCCTATTAACTTTAATACAATTAAAATTAATATTATTGATGACTGTCTAAAATATATAGCTATTCCAGCTTGCTCAGATAAAGAACTATACTTTTACGAGACGGAATCAGAAATTATATTTAGTGATTGCATTTATGAAGTATCTCAACAGATGGGGCAAATACAAGAAAATAAATCAGCGACAGATTTTTTCTTAGACATGTCTTATACACCGGCTGGAGAAACTCAAATTGATAGGTTGATGAGATTGATACCCTCGCGAATATATAGGCTCCAAGATGGCATTTTTTACAATGACAAAATTAAATATGATTCGGCGATTTGTTATAAAGAAAAATCTGATTACTCAAATTTTCTATCTTGTCTTAAGAAAATTTGTCTCAAAGAATCCAAGCTAGGGAAAGTAGGTGTTTTTTTTAGTGGTGGGGTTGATTCTCTAACTCTAGCGTTAATCTTGGAAAGTCTTGCAATCCCCTTTACTCTTTATACTGGGAAGATGGTTCAAGGCTTGGATGACAATGAAAAAGATGTTCTCAGATCTATTTCAATAGCTAAAGAAAGAAATTGGGAGCTGAAAATAATCAATGTTGATTATAATGAATATGAATTTAAAAATCTCCATGAAATCATTGATCTAATGCCTACCACTAGCCATCTTTCGGCACTGTTTCTAGAAATAGCTAAGTCAATGAATAAGGACGATATAAAAGTTTGTTTTTCTGGTCAAAATGTTGATATTTTATATAATTTTGAAGCAACCACTTCTTTAGCATTAAATAGAGGAGCGTTTGTTAATTTTGCCCGAAGGTTTTTTATGAGTGAAATCTATTTTTCTAGCCTGAATTCAAAGCCTTATAAACATATTTTGGTTTCAATCGTTGCGAACCTATTCCTTTTAGGGTATTGCCTCATGAGAAAGTCTTTTGATTTCAAGCTTCCAAAAAACAAAGAAGAATTATTTTATAATTATACACATAACCCTGATCTGACAGTTTTCTCATCTAAAATAGATAATAATAAGATTGATGAATTTAGCTATATATTTGAAGATGGAGAGGGTTTAAGGAGCGCCCTAATTCGCTCTCGTATTGAAGAAAGTCTAACCTCTGGAGCTCCTATGTCTATCATAAATGCTGGGATTATAAATAATGTAAAGGTTATACTTCCGTATAGCTCCGAACTATTGATTCCATTTTTTATGAATCTTAAGACTTCAGTTAAAGATATTTTTTACCCTAAAAATATTATTCATAAGTTTGTGAATACAAATATAAAAAAAATTTCACACCATAACCATAAACCAAAAAACAACCTTCCGGACTATCATACCTGGGTGAATCAAGTTTTCACCAAAACAAACTTAGGTAAATCTTTAGCAACATTGGATAGCAAATTGATTCCTGATACCTCTACTTCAGCATTAAAGTTGTCATACCAATTATCTTATTCTTGGAAAAATTATCTAATGAAATCTATAGATAAACGAAAAAATGAACAATAAAAAATACCAAATATGTAACACATGTGTCATGGATACTACCGATCCTAGAATTAAATTCAATAGTATTGGAGTTTGTGAATACTGCCAAAATTTTGAAACAAAAATTTTACCATCATGGAACTATGGCAAAGATAAGTCAAAAGAGCTAGACCAGCTTGCAAGAAAGATTAAGAAGGAGGGTAAAGGAAAAGATTTTGACTGCATTATTGGCCTGAGTGGGGGTTTAGATAGTTCTTATACTGCCTATGTGGCAAAAGAAATTATGGGACTACGACCTTTGCTTTTTCATGTAGATGCTGGTTGGAATACTGATAAAGCTGTAGGGAATATCGCAAAGTTAGTGGATAAACTAGGACTAGACCTTTATACAGAAGTGATTAATTGGGAGGAGATGAAAGACCTGCAATTAGCTTTTTTTAAATCACAAATTGCAGATCAAGATATGCCACAAGATATAGCATTTTTCTCTGCACTTTATCAATTTGCAAGGAAGAATAAGATTAAGTATGTTTTAACTGGTGGAAATTTTTCTACAGAATGCTGCAGAGAGCCGGAGGATTGGGGTGCATATCCAGGAATAGACTCAAAGCTAATTCGTGATATACATAAACGGTTTGGATTAAAAAAATTAAGGTCGTTTCCAATAATTGATATCTTTAGGTACAAAATTTACTACAAATATTTTCTTGGGATGGACGTTGTGAAACCTTTAAACCTAATCCCTTACATCAAAATTAATGCTGAAGAAGAATTATCAAAATTTTGTGGATGGCAGTCTTTTCAGCACAAGCATCATGAATCACGTTTTACAAGATTCTATGAAGATTACTGGATGCCAAAAAAGTTTGGTTATCATAAGCGCAGAGCTCATTTTTCAAGTCTAATTATGACATCCCAAATGAACCGAGATGAAGCTATAGATAGATTAAAGAAACCAGAAATGAGCGAAGAGTTTTTATCTAAAGAGTTTAGTTATATTGCAAAGAAATTAGAAATTACTGATGCTGATCTTCAACTTCTTTTTAATGGAACTAATAAGACTTTTAAACAATATAAAAATAAGCATTGGCTGATTGGCATTGGTGCCAGAATAATGACATTGCTTCGTCTAGAAGATAGGCTATTTAGATGATAGGTATATTAGATTATGGGGTTGGAAATGTTCAGGCTTTTTGTAATGTTTACAATGAATTAAGTTTACCCTTTAAGAAAATATTAAATGAAGATGACTTTGATAATGTAAGTCATTTAATTTTACCTGGAGTTGGATCTTTTGATTATGCAATGACGATGCTTAATGAGTCTGGACTTCGAGAAAAATTAGATAATCTTGTGTTAAATGAAAAGATTCCTGTTTTAGGAGTTTGTATTGGTATGCAAATGATGGGGCTGTCAAGCGAAGAAGGAGTTGAACCTGGGTTGGGTTGGCTAGATGCCATATCAAAAAAGATTACATTTAATTTTTCGGATGACTCAGATACTCTACCTTTACCTCACATGGGTTGGAATACTATTGAGGTTCTTCAGAGTAGTGATATTTTCGTAGGTATTGAAATGATGAGTCATTTTTATTTTTTACATTCTTATTTTCTATCTTGTAATGATCGAAATATTGTCTTGGCTGAGACTGAGTATGGAAATACTGTAACAAGTGTTGTTAGACAAGGTAATATTTATGGAATTCAACAGCATCCTGAGAAAAGTCATGATGCTGGGATAAAATTACTTCGAAATTTTGGGAGTATATAGATGTTTATGTCGCGCATAATCCCTGTTTTGCTATTAAGAGATAAAGGCCTAATACAAACGGTAAAATTTAAAGAAGATAAGTATATAGGCGATCCTGTTAATGCAGTTAAAATTTTTAATGAAAAAAAAGTAGATGAGATAATTATATTAGATATTGATGTTACAACTCGATCGCAAGACCCAGATTATAGATTAATTGAAAACATAGCTGCGCAATGCCGTTCTCCACTTTCTTATGGCGGTGGTATTAAATCAGTAGAAACAGCTAAAAAAATACTTTCGCTTGGAGTTGAAAAAGTTTCAATAAGCACTGAGGCGATTAGAAACCCGCCTTTTCTAAAGGAGCTTGTTGCAGCTATTGGTTCCCAAAGTGTCGTTGTAGTTTTAGATGTTAAGAAAAAATTTTTAGGTGGTTATGAAATTATGACATCAAATGGAACTAAAAAAACTGGCTACACGCCTTTTGAATTCTTGAAAAAAATTAGAGATATTGGGGTTGGCGAGATAGTAATAAACTCAATTGATAATGATGGGCTAATGAACGGATACCCCTATGATTTATTTGATAAATGTAAAGAATATATTGATGTGCCGATGACAATTCTAGGCGGTGCTGGAAGCGAGGCTGATTTAAAAAAAGCAGTTACAAGATATGGAACTGTGGGAGTTGCAGCTGGAAGTCACTTCGTATTCAAAGGAAAGTATAAAGCAGTCTTAATAGACTATCCCGAAAACCCAAGAGGCATATAGTGAAAGAAAATTTAACTATTTCTAGTGTAGGGGATATTAGTTTTTCAACGGGTTTAGATGGCCATGATTATAATTTTAATGATTGGATTTCAGACGAGGTTCGTCAGTTCTTAAAATCTGATATTCAAATTGGAAATCTAGAATGTGTTTTTTATCCAAAAGGTGAGCGTAAACCATCAGAATTTAATTTATCGGAGGAAGATTCCTCAGCAGATGCTTTGATAAAGTCTGGCTTCGATGTTTTAAGTTTAGCCAATAATCATATATGCGATTATTTTGGCTATAAAGGCATTAAACATACTATTGAGATCCTGGAAAAAAATAATATTAATCATTGCGGCGCTGGAATTAATATATTTGAAGCACAGAAACCAACAGTCATAGAATTACACGGGTTAAGGGTGGGTGTTTTTGGCAGAGTTCATGAAGAGTCTTTTGAAAACATTTCCAAGGATATTGCTTCAGAAAATACACCAGGAGCTGCTCCGCTAAGAATGGATGAAATGATTAAGGCAGCTAAAGCTGCTAAGCATAAACTTAAATTAGATATAATTATTTTGTATGTTCATTGGGGTATACAAGATATTCATAATCACACTTATCAAATTGATAATATAGCAAATACTCTTCTTAAAAACAGTGATTTGGATATCATTCTTGGAAGTCACTCTCATTGTATTCAAGGCCTTAAATTAATCGAAAATAAAATGGTTTGTTATGGTCAGGGAAATTTTTATTTCTACCCACAGATACTTGAAGATGGAGTTTTATATGATTCAGGGCAAGATATTAATCGGACATCACTAATTACAAAAATTAATCTCAACCTGCATAACAAGAAATTAAAAGTCGATGCTAGAATTGTCAAGCAAAATAAAAAAAATTCAGTAGTTTTTGTTGATGAAAATAAAGAAAAAAAGATTTTGGCCAAGGTCTTTGGTAGATGGAAAGACTATAATAAATTTTTATTGTATTTTGAGTACAGAATGCGGGCAATTAGTTTGGATTTCAATAAAATAAAGCTAGTCTTTCATAACCCTATTGTTCGAAATAGATTTATTAGGTTGCTAATTAACCCAAAGACTCTTGCCCAAAAATTATGGGTATCACTTTTTACTACTAAGTATAAATAATTAATTTGTTCACGCCACATCACATTAGTTTTGAAAATAGCAATTAATCTAATAGATAACATTTTTTTTTGCCTTCTTTTTGTTAACGATTTATGAACTTTTTAAGTTAATATTAAACTATGAGTAAAGCAGTTTTCGCCTCAGCAACCAAGCCTCTATTTTATGGTTTTATAATTTTTATATCTGTACAGCCAATACTCTACTGGACGATTTCTAAGTCATTTGCTCAAGGTCATAAAGTATTTTTTTATGGCATTATTGTAGCTATGACTATTACTATTCTAAAGAATAGATCTCTGGTTAAAGATAATCTCATTATTTTTATAGGATTTTATTCCATATGGCTTATTGCACTTGGGTTGGCAATTAATCCTATAGGTAAAGCTACATTTGCCCATTTACAGCCAATATTATTACCAATACTTGGAATTAATTTTGGATATTTAATTGCAAGAGACCGACCAGATATATTAGCAAAGATATACTCTGGATCTTACATTCTTGGGCTTGTATTGACCGCAATAATTGTTTCTTATTATTTATTATATAAAGCTGGTTTAATAGCTTATTTTGGAGCTTCTAGCCTTATTTTTATTCCTATCTTTTGGGCATTTTTAGAAAAAAAATGGACCGTTTTTATACTTTTTGTTTTTATTCTTTTTTTGACCGGTAAAAGATCCTCCACGTTAGCTGTTGGAGCGGTTTTATTATTTTCACTTTTAAGGCATCTTGATTTAAAACAGATATTGGCTGTATCTGGTGCGGCAACATTTTTCTGGATTGGTGTTGGATTTTTTAGTGATTTTTTTTCTAATCTTTTTCAAAGATATTTACCAATAGTTGAAGCTTTTAATTGGAGTGATATTAGGCTTAATGGATTCTCTGCAATTGATTTAAAAGTATTAGATGTAGCTACGTCTGGAAGAATAAATGATTTTCTTGGAGCAGTTAATGCACTTAATGAGAATTTATTGTTTTGGTTTACTGGAAAGGGTATTGGCGGCATGTTTGAAGTTTATTATCCCAATGCAGCAATATGGATTACACACTACTCACACTTTACTCCAATTTCCTATGTTTTTTTAGGTGGCGTTATTATGCTTATTGCTGTTTATGGCAAGTTAATAAGTCTTTTATTTTACAGTCTTAAAACTATAGATAGTTTTTATAGTATGTTGTTTGTATATTGGTTTATCATGGCTTTAATTGGAGGCGCAATATATTTCACAGATCCATTTATCTGGTTATTCATTGGTGTGGTCATTCATCAAAAAAAGCATCACAATTCAAGATATCAGAGTTTTTACTCACAAAATTAATTATATTGAGGTCTTATATGTTTAAAAATAAAGTATTACTAATCACTGGGGGAACAGGTTCATTTGGAAACGCGGTGCTCAAAAGATTTCTAGATAGCGATTTAAAAGAAATTCGCATATTTAGTCGTGATGAAAAGAAACAAGATGATATGCGCAAATTATTTGATTCACCTAAATTAAAATTTTACATTGGAGATGTCAGAGACTATCGAAGTGTTTTAGATGCAACTCGTGGAGTTGATTTCATCTTTCATGCAGCAGCTCTTAAGCAAGTCCCAAGTTGTGAATTTTATCCTATGGAAGCAGTAAAAACTAATGTGCTTGGCACTGAAAATGTTTTAGAGTCTGCCATTGTTAATAGAGTTTCAAAAGTAGTTTGTTTGAGTACCGACAAAGCAGTATATCCAATAAATGCAATGGGCGTCTCTAAAGCAATGATGGAAAAAGTAATGGTTGCTAAATCCAGAACTATTAAAAAATCTCAAACTATGATTTGCGGAACAAGATACGGCAATGTAATGGCTTCAAGAGGATCAGTAATTCCCTTATTTCTTCGTCAAATATTCTGTAATCAACCTATCAGCGTTACTGATCCTGAAATGACTAGATTTATGATGACTCTGGACGATGCTGTTGATTTGGTACTACACGCTTTTAATAATGGAATAAATGGAGATATTTTTGTTCAAAAAGCTCCTGCCGCAACCATTGATGTTTTAATTAAAGCACTTCTCAGTATTACAGATAAAAAGAACTTTCCAGTAGAGGTAATTGGCACTCGCCATGGAGAAAAGCTATTTGAGGCATTATGCTCTAGAGAAGAAATGTTCACAGCTTTAGACCAGGGTAATTATTATCGAATTCCCTCTGATAATCGCGACTTAAATTACTCTAAATATAATGATGAGGGGGACAGAGATCTTTCTAAAGTCGAAGACTACAACTCTCATAATACCGAAAGGCTTGATGTTGATGCAATGATCAAGTTATTAAAGAAATTAGATTTTATAAATGATATCGAATCGGGCGGTAAGGATGTTCCAGAAGGAGTTTAGATGAAAATTGTTGTTACTGGTGCAAATGGTTTTTTGGGTAAAAACTTGTGTGTTCGATTAAGAGAAAAAGAGCTTTATGAAGTTCTTGAGATTTCTAGAGACACATCAGCAGATAAAGTTTCATCCCTCTTAGCTCAAGCAGATTTTGTTTTTCACCTTGCTGGCGTTAATAGACCAAAAGATGTGAAGGAATTTAAAACAGGAAATATTGATTTAACAAAGTCTATAGTTGAAATACTCCAAGCTCATGGTCGGCATGTACCTATAGCATTAGCTTCTTCAACGAAGACTGACCAGCACGGTGACTACGGAAAAAGCAAACTAGCTGCTGAGAAAATTGTTGAAAACTATACCAAGATAACCGGAGCACCTAACTATATTTATAGGCTCCCTAATGTATTTGGAAAATGGAGTAAGCCAAACTACAATTCTTTTATTGCTACTTTTTGCTATAACATTATGAATGATATAGATATTTCGATTCATGATCCTAATGCCTCAGTAAAGCTTGTTTATATTGATGATGTTTGTAATTCTTTTCTTAAGCTTCTTCAAGAAAAAACCGATTTAGGCCTTCAAAAAGTTTTTAATGAATATAGTTCAACCGTTGGAGAGGTAGCATCAATTATTTCATCATTTAAATCATGTCGTCAAAATCTTATAATAGAGCCTGTTGGCGTTGGATTAAAACGCGCGCTTTATTCTACTTTTCTTAGCTATGCTTCGCCAGAGCAATTTAGTTACAGTATTACAAATCATACTGATGAGCGAGGTATGTTTTGCGAAATGCTTAAAACAGTAGATTCAGGACAAATTTCTTTTTTTACTGCTCATCCTGGAATTACTAGAGGAGGTCACTATCATCACACAAAAACTGAAAAGTTTTTAGTAATTAAGGGTACTGCTCAATTTAAGTTCAAGAACATCAATACAGGCGATACCTCTATTTTAAAAGTAACCGGATCAACTCCTACAATCGTTGATACTGTCCCAGGTTGGGCGCATGATATAACTAATATTGGAGTTGATGATCTAATTGTAATGCTATGGGCGAATGAAATTTTTGATCCTTTAAAAACTGATACAATTGCAGAACTACTTTAAATGAGAAGTGTATGAAAAAGTTAAAAATTATCACTGTAATTGGAACTCGTCCTGAGATAATTCGGCTTTCTCGTGTTTTAACTAAGTTAGATGAGTATTGTGATCACACGATAGTTCATACTGGACAGAATTATGACTTTGAGCTAAATGAAATTTTTTTTAATGATTTAGATATTCGAAAACCTGATTATTTTCTTGAAGCTGCTGGAAAAAATGCAGCTGAAACCATTGGTTTAGTTGTTATTAAGATGGATGAAGTGCTTGAGAAGATAAATCCTGATGCCATGTTGGTTTTAGGAGATACTAATTCATGCTTATCTGTTATTCCTGCTAAACGGAGAAAAATCCCCATTTTTCACATGGAAGCAGGTAATCGCTGTTTTGACCAGAGAGTTCCTGAGGAAACTAATCGTCGTATTGTTGATCATACTGCCGATATAAATATGCCCTATAGCAGCATAGCAAGAGAATACCTTTTGTCTGAGGGCCTTCCAGCTGATCGCATAATTAAGACTGGCAGCCCTATGTTTGAAGTTCTTAATTACTATATGCCTAAAATAGATTGCTCCGATGTACTAGTTCGGTTAAATATTAATAAAGGTAATTTTTTTGTAGTTAGTGCTCATCGAGAGGAAAATGTGGATTCTTTTAGCCAATTATCAGAGCTAGTTACATCACTTAACATGATAGCAGATCGTTATAATTTGCCAGTAATAGTTTCAACTCACCCTCGAACGAAAAAGCGACTGGATGATCAAGGTATTAAATTCCATAAGAATATCCAATTGTTAAAGCCTCTTGGATTTTATGATTACAATCATCTCCAAAAAAATGCAAAAACTGTCCTTTCAGATAGCGGCACTATAAATGAAGAATCATCTATAATGAATTTTCCTGCTCTAAATATTCGAGAGGCGCATGAGCGACCTGAGGGTATGGAAGAGGGCGCAGTTATGATGGTTGGCTTAGGTCATGAACGAATAATGCAAGCGTTGCAGATATTAGAGAATCAACCCATTGGTGAAGAAAGGCTCATAAGGCCGATTGTTGATTATAGTATGCCAAATGTTTCAGATAAGGTAGTACGTATCATTCACAGTTATATTGATTATGTAAATAAGACTGTCTGGAAAAAATAAATAGTGGTAAGTCAATATATAGTAAAAATTTCTTAAATAAATAAGGACCTAAGTGACTAAACGCATTCTTCTTATATCTCAATGGTTTGATCCAGAACCCGCTGTTAAAGGTTTACTTTTTGCTAAAGAATTAGTTCATCGTGGTTTTGATGTTGAAGTCATTACTGGATTTCCAAATTATCCAGGTGGAAAATTATATGATGGCTACCGAATTAAACTTATTCAAAAAGAAATAATAGAAGGCGTTCTAGTAACAAGAGTTCCTTTGTTTCCCAGCCACAATAAAAGTAAGTTAGGAAGAATAACTAATTATTTGAGTTTTGGTTTTTCATCTTTAGTATATGGACTTATTTTCGCTAAGCGGCCTGATGTAATTTATGGATATCATCCACCTATAACGGTCGGCATATCGGCTTCAATTATAAAGCTATTTCGACGAGTACCCGTTGTTTTAGATATTCAAGATATGTGGCCAGATACTTTAAAAGCTACAGGGATGATAAGTAATTTAAGATTACTAGGTTTTGTGTCTAGGCTCTGTAATTTAATCTATTTATCTGTCACAAAAATTGTAGTGTTATCGCCAGGATTTAAAAAACTATTGACTGATAGAGGCGTTCCCGATGCAAAAATTAAGATCATCTACAATTGGGCAGATGAGAAAGTTATAAGAAATCCAATTATCGAAGAGCCTTCAAAATTAGTCGACATTAAAGGCTTTAAAAAAGGCTTTAAAATTTTATTTGCTGGAAATATCGGTCAAGCGCAAGGATTAGAGGTTATTCTTAAAGCTGCACACATACTTAGAGATAATATACAAAAGCCACAGTTTTTGATTTTAGGGCAAGGACTTAAGCTCAATCATATAAAAAGAAAGGCAGAAGAATTGAATTTGAATAATGTTCATTTTCTTCATGCAGTAAGCATGGACAAAGTAGGAGCCTTTTTAGATGCCGCCGACGCTCTTTTAATTCATTTAAAACATGATCCTCTTTTTAAGATAACTATTCCAGGCAAAACTCAAGCATACATGGCGGCAGGCAAGCCAATTATTATGGGGGTAAGTGGTGATGCTTCAAATCTTGTGTCACAGGCTGACTGTGGAGTGTGTTTTGAACCTGAAAATTCAGCTGCTCTTGCTGAGGCAACAAATAGTTTAATGTTACTACCTCCAAATGATATAAAAAGGCTAGGAGAGAATGCTAAGAAATTCTATAATGAAAATCTGTCTGTTAAGATTGGTGTCGATTCCTTTGTAAAAATCTTTAACGAAGTTATATACAAAGTTTAAAAGTGAAAAGTATTGTTATATTGGTAGCAAATAAATTTTAGGTATAGTAGTTACATGAATATAGAATTTAATATGTCTTTTGTGGAAAAAGCAAAGTTTATCTTCGGGAATGATTTTATACCTCTCCATAAGCCTATTTTTGAAGGTAATGAAAGGCAATATCTAATTGACTGCATTGATTCAAATTTTGTCTCATCGGTTGGTATAAAGGTAACCGAGTTTGAAGAAAAAATAGCTGACTTTACTGGAGCTAAACATGCAATAGCTACTGTAAATGGAACTGCTGCACTCCATATTGCAATTGAGCTTGCAGGGGTTAAACCTGGTGATGAAGTTATAACTCAGGCCCTTACTTTTATTGCCACCTGTAACGCAATTTCTTATGCAGGTGCCAAACCTTTGTTTATTGATGTGGATATCGATACGATGGGATTAAGCCCTGCAGCACTTAAAATATTCCTTGAAGAAAATGTTGAAAAAAGACCAGAGGGCTCATTTAATAAAGTTTCTGGAAGAAGAATATCTGCGTGTATTCCCATGCATACTTTTGGATTTCCCTGTCGAATAGCGGAAATTGCTGAGATTTGTGCCGATTGGGATATTGCTTTAATAGAGGATGCTGCTGAGTCCTTGGGTAGTTACGTAGGTGGTCGGCATACAGGTACTTTTGCCTCCATGGCCACACTGAGTTTTAATGGGAATAAGGTAATTACGACAGGCGGTGGAGGCATGATTATTACTGATAACTCTGAACTGGCTAACAGAGCTAAGCACATTACGACCACTGCAAAGGTTCCTCATCAATATGAGTTTGTGCATGATGAGATAGGTTATAACTATCGTATGCCTAATCTAAATGCAGCGTTAGGTTGTGCTCAAATGGAGCGTCTAGACGATTTTTTGATGGCAAAAGCGCAGTTAGCTTATCAATGGGGAACCTTTTTTAACAAGAGAGATACCGATTTTGTTATTGCGATTGATGGCAATAAGGCAAATCACTGGCTAAATGCAATAATTTTAGATTCTAAAGAAGTTCGTGATGATTTTTTAAAGCTAACTAATGATAATAATGTCATGACACGTCCAATCTGGACACTGATGTCGAAACTCCCAATGTTCAAAGATTGTCAAACAGACGGTCTTGAAAACTCTCTTTGGTTAGAAGATCGAGTGGTAAATATACCTTCAAGTGTTCCTGATAGAGCCTTAAAAAAAATGGATAAGTAATTATTGTTATGGATATATTAAAAATGATTGGTCGAACAGCGCCTCTATTTGATGACGATATTTCTAATCACAGAAAAGAATTAGAGGTATTGGTTTCAAATAGCCGTTTTTTAGTGATTGGTGGTGCAGGCTCCATTGGCCAAGCTGTTACGCGTGAAATATTTAAAAGGAATCCTCTTGCACTCCATGTTGTTGATATAAGTGAAAACAATATGGTAGAACTTGTAAGAGATATTCGGAGCACTCTTGGATATATCGATGGAGATTTTCGTACCTTCGCTATCGATTGCGGCAGCAATGAATATAGAGCACTCATGAATGCTAGTGAGCGGTATGACTTCGTTCTTAATCTTTCGGCGCTTAAGCATGTTCGAAGTGAAAAAGATCCTTTTACATTAATGCGTCTTATTGAGGTCAATATTCTTAATACTATTAAGACAGTTCAAATGGCTAAAGCGCAGGGCGCCAAGAAGTATTTTTGCGTATCAACGGATAAAGCGGCTAATCCGGTAAATATGATGGGTGCGAGTAAGCGCATCATGGAAATGTTTCTGATGCGTGAAAGTGAGTCGATGAACATCTCAACCGCTCGGTTTGCCAATGTGGCTTTTTCTGATGGCTCTCTATTGCATGGATTCAATCAACGTTTTGCAAAACAACAACCTATCTCGGCTCCAAATGATGTAAGGCGATACTTTGTAACCCCTCAAGAGTCTGGGGAGCTCTGTTTGATGTCATGCCTCCTTGGCGAAAATAGAGACATCTTCTTCCCAAAATTAAGTGAGCAGCTTCATTTGACTACTTTTTCTGACATTGCTGAGCGCTACATAGAGAACCTTGGGTACGAACCTTATCATTGCTCAACTGAGGAGGAAGCAAGAGACCGATCTGATGAGTTAATTGCTTCCAAGCGTTGGCCGTGTTATTTCTTTAAATCAGACACCTCAGGTGAAAAAGATTTTGAAGAATTTTTTACAGACAATGAAATTCTTGATATGAATCGATTTCAGAATCTAGGCGTGATTAAAAACGAAGCTAACTTCAGCTCGGATATGCTGGATAATTTCTTAGAAGTGATTCATGAACTTCGCGCTCAAACAGTTTGGGAAAAGACACCAATAGTTGATTTATTTAACGAGATGATTCCTGATTTTGATCACAAAGAGACAGGTAAATATCTAGATGGTAGGATGTAATTGATGTTTAGATTATTCGACATTATTGTTTCTGGAGTTGCTCTCGCAGTTCTTTTACCACTATTTGTGCCATTATTTGTAATTTTACGATTGACAGGAGAAGGTGAAATTTTTTATCGGCAGTTGCGGGTGGGGTTTAGGAGTGAGAAATTTAATATTTATAAATTTGCAACTATGTTGAGGGATAGCCCAAACATAGGCGCAGGTACATTAACGATGGCAAATGATCCGAGGGTACTGCCAGTTGGAGTTTTTCTTCGTAAGACAAAAATAAATGAGTTACCTCAGTTACTGAATATTTTTATTGGAAATATGAGTTTTGTAGGTCCGAGACCTCTGGTGCCAGAGGGGGAGAAAAACTACACCCAAGATCAAGCTAGAATAATAAGATCTGTCCGCCCTGGAGTAACTGGTATTGGATCTCTTATTTTACGAGATGAAGAAAGTTATTATGCTCATCGATCAGATGCACGAGAGTTTTATATACATGTAATTTCCCCATACAAGGCTTCTTTAGAAATTTGGTATGTCAACAATCGATCGACTACTCTAAATATGTTAATTATAATAGCCACTGCCTTTGCGGTGATAGTGCCGTCGTGGGATGTAACGAGGTTATTTAGTAATTTGCCGCATATGCCAGCAGAAATGATCGATTCACGTTTACAGTAATAAATTAACTAACAAAAAGGAAAAAAAATGGAAGATAGAGTAAGAGCCCAATTTGTGGAGTGTTTTGGTATTTCTGAGGAAATTGTTGTAGATGAACTTGAATATGCTTCGATTCCCCAGTGGGATTCGGTTGCTCATATGTCTCTAATCGTATGTTTAGAAGATGAGTTTGATATCATGATTGAAACAGATGACGTTATAGATATGAACTCATTTAAAAAAGCTAAAGAAATAGTTAACAAATATTTATAGAATGTCCACCCAGCTGCCATTTTGGAGTTCTGATTTATTCGAGTCGACTGAAGGTTTTGCGATTGCAACTAAAGATGTAAATCTGACCTACTCTGATTTGAATCATATGGTAACCGAATATGCAGCTCACCTTGCGGAGTTTGATTTAAAAAACCAGCTAGCCTTTTTG
>Ga0315320_10000565_pt1 | contig 30493 bp, 20 predicted proteins | sample M140m21515metaG_FD_203458 | JGI IMG/M metagenome (GOLD analysis project Ga0315320, IMG submission 203458) | Ammonia-oxidizing marine archaeal communities from Monterey Bay, California, United States - M1 40m 21515 | ecosystem: Environmental > Aquatic > Marine > Coastal | place: USA: California... | reverse complement strand
TCGTTTTAGGCTATATTTAGTGCGTTACAACACGTGTATGTGGGTTAGATGTCGTCCTGCTACTGTGTTACAATGTAGCACTATAAATACTAACATGAACATGAGTGAGCAAAGTTATCCTTACGATCCAGGTGATATAGATTACAGCGATGTATTCCGTGACTTTCCCATTCAGGATACTTACTGTATCCATGGACATGCTTGTGATCACGACATATTCAGCACGTTTAAGTATGAAAAATTACTGATGGCTGTTGGTAGTGCTTATGTAAGTCGGGATCAGCTTCGTCGTGCAATACATCCATACACTAATCCTACAGAATCAGATTGGCTTACTATATGCAAAGAGTTTGGTATAGATAGATTAAAAGATGAGATTTATCTTCCGCTAACAGATCTCTCACCCGAGGAACTATTAGAGATTCAACTAACTGATTGGAATCATAGTAGTCATCAATACTCTTGCATAGATACCAACAGTTACTATTATAAAAGCCTGTATACTCCTGTTAAAGATATAATATCAATAGATGACTGGGTAGCAGCTTTGAATCTCCATTCACGGTTATAGCTATAAAAAATTTTACGCACTGAATTTTAGCCTTTGCTGGTCTATAGACCTGGTGGTTAACTGTATACTTAATGAGGTTGAAAAAATTGAGCTAAAGCGGCTTCGCCGCAATGCATTTAGGTGTTGTAGTCTAGCTGGATTCGGCCCAAAATTGTTTCAGTTCTGCTCTTAGTTGTTCTGCAGCTGTTCTGTGAGTTTTTAGATGTTCTAAGTGGTAGCGTTCCTTCTCCATATGAGCTTGTAACTGTTTGTCGCATTCTATTGCGTCGAGTGTAGCATCTACTACACTGTTGATCTCATTCATGTATTCTACGGGTAAGCTACTGTCTAAACGGTAATTACTATGTAGTTCAGTTAACTTACTACGCATTTGCACACTTTCAAATTGAAATCCTGGATAACTGTAGCCCGTTGTTAATAACTTGTTGATATCGGCATTGGGATCTATCAACTTTACCAGTGTGTCTTGCCAGCCAGGTTCTCCTATATCAACACAAATGTATGCTACATCACCGATGTTTTGTTCTATATTGCTTTCGTGTTTGTGTTTGGCACTTAATCTTCTGAAACCGACTTGGGCATTTGGTGGCCAATAAGATGTTTTCCAAGTGCTAATTTGTCCATTTTGTTCCCAATCATACCATGCATGCTTGTATATACTTGTTAAGTGACTTCTATCGCTTCGTGTGTTTAATACAAATAGTGCATCAGGATAACGCTCGGTATACTGTTTCCACAAACTTAACTGACCCAGTGTGCCTAGTGCTGCTCCACTGTTCTCTGGTATGTTTAACACCAGCTTCTGTGACGCTTCTATATTGTCGGGTTCAGCCATGTGTGCAGGTTCTACATCAGTCCAATGCTGTATAAAACTGTCATAACCTAAATGACGCAGTGTATTGTGTATGGTTGTGTTTCCTGTCTTGGGAAACCCTAGCAGTATTATTCTATTGTAACGCACTGTATATCCTGTTGGCTATTTCTATATGTCCTTCGTTACTAAAATGAAAGTCTCCGGGTTTTTGCTGAAGTTCTTCAGGAAAGTTATCTTTGGTTATGTTTATTACTAGACTTGTAGGTGTGAAAGTTAACTGTCGTCTGTCAAAGTATTCCCAAGCATTTAAAAATACATGTGGGATGTGATGTGCAACCAGCATATGCATAAAAGCATAGTGCTGAGCTCTAAAGTTTTCATATACAAACCTCTGGTTGCTAAACTGTGTTTCGTATAGTTCAAAAAACTTTTTATTGTGTTTGTTTACTTGCCAACGGGCTGCATTCGGTTTATAACGAATCAGCCAGCCATCATCATAGGGTTCTTCTAATGGTATAGGTCTACGGTGAGGTCTACCAGCATCTGGTTCGTTACAAGTCCAAAATTCTCGTCTTAATGGATTACTGTATTGTATTACAACAAGTGTGCTGCTGTCTATGTGTCTTTCAATAACTCTGTTTGTTACTACACGGAATATTCTATCGTTGCTGCCAATGATTACACCTTGATGATCGTATTCAGCATCTAGTAGTTCAGCTAGTTTATCTCCATAACACCAGTCTACTCCACCGCCCCTATCACTTACACTGCAACCAGCTACAACTAATTTTTTATAGTTATGCATGCTCCATTACCAAGTTAACAGCATCTTCTACAGTTAGCACGTCACCTGCAAAGCTATCTTCTGGTAATGTTACGCTTAATCCATCTTCGATTGTCATTTTACATTCAATCTTATCTAAGCTATCTAGTCCTAGAGCTTCAAATGTTGTAGTCCAATCAAATACTGTATCCTCTTTGAGGAATAAGCCGTCAGTCAATACATCTTGTATTGCTTGTTTTGTTTCATCTTTGTTCATAGTTTTATCCTTTATTCCTGAATAGGTATGCTTTTTATTGCTTTTTGTGAAGCTGTATCCCTCATTCCACCTGGCTTATAAGTTTGAATGTATCTACTTAGTTCATCCATGTAATGGTGGAATGGTTGTATAACGCCATTGCCTTGCACTAATTGTCCTCGTCTCCAGCATAACGCACTGTTATGTGATCCAAATTCAACTGTAGCAACCCATAGCTGTGGTCTTATATAATACATAAAGCAACACTGGTTACACTTTAAGCCTGGAACATTGAGTCTAACTCCTGAACCTGTGCTAGGGTGATAACCGTCACGTATTACTTTAATAGGACTACGTGCTTCTGGTATTACAGTTTTAATGTATTCATCCAGTTGCAATCCTGTGTAACTGGTTTGATCGTGTTCATCATTATCAAACGCACCAATCTCATCATTCCAACGACCTTGTTTGGCTGCTGTGCGGAAACGTATGTTTGTTATTTGTCCTGGGTGCTGTAATGCTTTGTCATAAAATTCTTTTACTAGTCCTTCGTTTAAACCTTTAACAATAATAGCGTTAATACAAAGTCTACGATAGCCAAGTTCCAACATGTTCTCTAGTGCTTTGACTTTCTTCTTGCGTCTGCTCTCCCCATCAATATCTATATACCAATCATCGTGATGCATACCACCGTTCATACTCAAGCTAACGTTTACTGTAGGGTTACGATCTAAAACCTTTTTAAGTTTCTTAGCATAACTCATGCTAGCCAAACGCAATCCATTGGTAACAATTGCTGCTTGGTGTCCGTGTTTGGTAGCGGCATCTAATGCTCTATCTAAATGCGGATACAGTGTTGGTTCACCGCCTAACAATCTAAAGTTAACAGGGTGTGGCAGTCTAGCACATACATCTTCAAACCATTCGATGTCCAGTGTGCTGTATGTTCTAACTGGGTTATAACAGAACTCGCATTCCATGTTACAATCATATGTCATGTCAACATATAAAAAACTAAATGGATTCTTTTCTATATCATACTCTGGTAAGCTATGAAAGATAGGTGGCTTGTCATCAAGAATAGTAATATTATCCTTGGTCGGGTCACCAGTCATAGGAGCGTTCATTTCCTCAGTTGGCTTGAACTCTATGCGTTCTGCTGCTGATATATTTTTACCTGGACTGTTTTCCATAATATTCCTTAATCAATTCTGTGATACAGAGTCTCGCAACGTCAGTGTGTTCATGACGTCTAAAGTCTTTGTATTGTTCATCTGTGCTAGTAGCTAACCAAATACAATCACTTGGTGTTAGGTCATGTTCAGCACAAACGCTGTGTTGTATATCCTTTAATTCTGTATGTATATAATCTATACTGTATGTATTTATTACATGTTCTGCATACTGATTAGCACAATGGTTATAATATGCTGCTTCTATGCTTAGTGCATGTAGTTTTGCGTCCGGGCGTCTAGTAAAATACCAACCTGTTCTTATGTTTCCTATACCAAATGGCTTACTTAAACTATAGAATACTTTCTCTACATTGTCTTTTAACTTAATTGGTTTAACAGGAACACACCCAGCATATGCTATATCAAGCACAACAGGAACCTCATCTGGTATCTCTGTGTAGTTTCCATCAATACTGCTAGGACAACTAACATAAGCAATTGTATTACCAACTGTCATTACTTTGTTATAGTCTACCCATTCGTAGTCACCTTTGGCTTTTCTAACGTTTCGTTTTTCGTGCTGTTGCCACCAGTTAATACATTCAGTTATACCATTCATTGGATATACATAAAAGTCTTTTAAATCTATTAAAGGTTTAAGCCAAGTCTTGATATTAGTTTCGTATTGGTGCCTTCCGTTGAGCTGCGGTTTTACTTTATCCAGTTCAGCTTGCACCTCCGGAAGTATAAAGGTGTCTATCAATTTAGTGAACGCCATACTAGTATTTAGTCGATAAATACATACATAATTATAGGGAGTCAACTTTGATACTACTAAGCGTAACTGGTGCAACTAGCTTCAACCATTCAACATACGAAATATTCAAAACAAAACGTAATGATACTGTGAACCCTTGGTTGCAATACGAACACTCTTTGTATACTAATTTTAAAGCACACTGGACAAATGGTGTAAACATGTATGACAAGTATGGACAGCATGAGCTTGCCAACAATTGCTCTACAGTTTGTGCAACAACAGATCCATACGACTTTGATTATCTACTAGATAGGTTCAATAAACTTCCCAAGAACACAATTATATTTGATCATATGTTTAGAGTCATAGATGATGTTGGACACTATCCTGAGCCAACTCCTACACCCAATACATTTGTAACCAGCTATAGTTGTTTTATGAAATTAGTAAGTGTATGGAAATGGATTGATAGTTATAAAAACGAACCGCAGATGTTAGCAGGTGATACTAGTAGACAATTGTTACAAAGAACATTGTGGCAAAGGAATATACAATGGACTTCGTTGGAGGATTTTTATGCCGAATAAAAAATGGAGAGACGAACAGCTTCAAGATAGTAGAATAAAAATTAAAAACGTAGCTGTGTGCATGTATGGGCAATATCGAACAGGTGATGCATGTATAGAATCTATAAAACAATTTTACAAAATGGATGGTATAAATGTAGATTTCTTTTGTAGTTTAAAAGAATATGAAACTACATATACAAGACACAAGTATAACAAAGAAAAATTTGATTATGAGTATGCTAAAGATCAACAACATCTACCAGAAGATGCAGTTAAGTATCAAACAAAACAAATACTTGAACATTACAAACCAAAAAAATTTAAATTATATACAACTGAATATGAAAATGAACTCAGAGATATTAAAAAATCTATACTACAGTCTAAGGTATTAGCAGGGTGGACCGAAGTTATTATGCTAAAGCAAAAATATGAAGCTGAAGCAGATATAACCTATGACTTAGTTGTTATGCAACGTTATGATGTTCTGGTATGGCCAATGCATGCATTTGAAACAATGGTTCACAGTTTAATGGATAATCCAGTAAACAAGCGTCAAACGTTTTGCACTGCTGATAAAAATTTAATATTATATCAGCCTATAGAAATTATTAGAAGATACAACGGAACAATGATGTTTCCTAACGGTCAAGACTTATGGGTAATGGGAGTTGGCAATGCATTAGACGTATGGGTATACGATGCACTAGAACATATACCTAGTAAGCATAGCAGTAATCATTCAATGCATAAAATTTATCGTGGCTATCCTCAAATAGACACACATGAAATGATTGCTGGAATTTCATCTAAGATGAACATACCTAAGAGTATGTTTCCATATATAGCAAGGTATACACCAAACGTATACACTTATCCATTGCAAACACATCCACCAAAAGCACCACTGGTTCCAATAGCACCATTTCCAGTAAGAGCGGAGTATTGGCCAGATGGTGTTATACCACAGTTAGAAAAACTAACCAATGAGGAACTTGAAAAAGAATATGATGCTAATATCTTTCCAGGGTGGAGTGGTGGAATATAAATGAAATTTTATTATTCGGGCAGAAGAAAATGGCAGTGCCCTATTATACAATACATAGCTGACAATGATTGGGACTTTGAGGATTCAAATCAAAGTATAAACTTTTATAGTGCAATGAATCAATTTTGGATAAAGCACTTGAATAATAATTCTGATCAAGTTACCGCTGAACAGAGACAATATGCTGTAGATAATTTTGATAATTTAAAAAACATAGATACATTAATGTATGAAAATAATCATTATAATTCAATACAAGATCATAATGATGCAGTATCATATGTTGATAGAGGCAAAGATAAAACTATAGTAACAGTAAGTGGCGGCAGTTGGTTACTACAACTTGCTAGAAATTCAGTTGAACATCAAGGCAGTTGGATGTTAGATCATTACACCGACTATAATGTTATAAGCATAGTAGATGATGTTAAAAGAAGTTATCGCAATCCAGTATTGTATGATAGTTGTTTGTATGATGGTATCAATGATGAACTTAACAGTCCAGAAAAGATAGCTGACTATATCAAGAAGTTAATTCCAAACACAGAGTATACTGTTATTGCTGATTGCAAGAATGGACACAGTAGTTGTATGCTTGCTTACTATTTAAATGCTACTAGAGTATTAATAACAAGCGGCACTACAACATGCGATCCTAATGTTGTATTAACCAATGGGTATTACGCACCAGTAGGTGGAAAGTATAAAATGTCTAATTTCTTTACAGTTCCATTTGAAGTAGCATTGCGTAACCTGGTATTTTGTAAAGATATACCAGAAGAGCTACAATCAATTAATAGTATAGCAAATACTATGCCAGATACAGAGTTTACATATATGTATCATAACAATGACATGGGTTTTAAATTATATAAAGATCTATTAGATTCAAGTTTGCCTAACCTTAGTAGTTCAGGTGTTGATAGAACTCCATACACGTATGGAGATCATTTTATAAATTTAGAACTAAGAAAGAATGGGTTCTTTGATTTATACTTGAGCTAGTATATAATCAATAAGTCCGTCACCGTCCGGCACAAGTAAATCATCATGTAGCTTAACATCTACTTTGTATTTGGCAACACATTGTTTTGCTATATTGTCTACTATACCGTTTGCAACATAGTGTCCTTTGTATACTGTGTTCAATATGGATAGTATTACATCTGTGTTACCATCAGCAAACACATCACTAAACTTTACATCTAACACATTATTATTAACTGACAGTTGTGATGCTATACGCTTTTGTCTAGCATGCATGCCTTTGTATTCTTCATCAGTGTCACTTGATAGTCTATGCAGTATATCTTCTTTTGTAACACCTGTAAAGTCTTGTCTTTTTATTGCCCATAATACTTTTGTAAACTTAGCTTCTTCAGGAGTAATAGTTAAGTTAATCCAATTAATATCTTTTAGACTTAACACTTCATGTGTTTCAGGAATATTAATTGGATGCCATGTCATTGCAATATGATTAAATGGATTAAGAAATTCATTTGTCACTCTAAACAATTCATTATCAGTTGAAGGCTTATAATCTTCCCACCAAGGATCTCTTATTGCTTGGGCTAACATGCTGGCTAAGAAAGTTCCACTTGCTCCTGGTGTGAATAATATATTTAATAAACCTACTTTAGAGTGTATTGTTTTTATAGAAGGATGTTTCATGCTTTGCCCTGTGCTTTCAATTCGTGCAGTATATCATGTTCTTGTTTGCATAGCTCTAAGAAGTCTGCATACTCTGGAAATGTATCTAAGAAATTAGTATCTCTACGACTGTCATATTGATTTATAAAATCATAAAACCTACTTCTGTTTTGTCTTGTAACTGGATTGGTTGTTATCTGTTCTGCTGTATGTTCTTGTGCTTTATCAATAATACCAACTACAGTTCTACGTAATTTGTTTGCTTCCCAATCATCAAATGCTATGTTGCCACCCCAATCAGCATGCGATAAGTTATCATACATAAAGTCAATTGCAGGTAATAAATGATCTTGAATTAGTGGAATTGAGGCAATGTTTGCATCTAAGAAAGAAGGATGCCTTAGATAAGGAATATCTATTAGCACACGAGCTGGCTTTATAGGTCTACCATCCTCTCTAACAGCATTGTTGTTAAGTAAAGGTCGTTGAAGCCCTTTGCTGTGTAACCAATGGTCCCATCCTGCCCAATTATAATTTTGTTTAAGTTTTAATATCCATTGTAACAACTCTTTAAAAGAACTAAGACTTAGTAAGTTAAACGCACTCATACAAGTAACACCTGCGTATAATGTATTTTCTAAAAAGTATTCTATATTCTTTTTCCATAGTTCATAGTCCATACCATGTCGAATATAATCATTTCTATCTCCACCTGCTTCAGCACTAGTAAACAATACAAAATCTTTAACACACTTTCTTTCTTCTAATTGTCTCACCTTATCGGTAAACTCATTCCATAACTTGCCAGGTGGACACCCATTACTGTTTATAGCAAAGTTTAAATTTGGATTTGGGTTCTCTAATAAAAAGTCAATAACTTTCATTGTATCTTTAATTAATAAAGGCTCGCCGCCTGTAATACGAAATGTATGCATGTGTTTGTATGCTTCTGGAAACCATTCCCAAAATGCTTCAATGTATGGATTGTGTTCACGTTGCGGTATGTGTGTTTCATCTTTTCTTATATTATTAAACGTCATATCAGTTAATTGATATGCACCGCCGTTTTTAATTTCTTGTTGCCACTGACTACTATATGCAGGACCACAGTAAGCACATTTAAAATTACATGTATTGCCAAAGCTCACTTCAACATATGTTGGAAATATATCTTCGTCGCCCACTAGTTCTGCAATCTTATCATGATGCTTAAAACTAAATTGATCTAAACTTTTATAAACACGATCGCTTGTCTCTCCGTTGTCTTCCACTCGCCAACAGAAATCACACTCTTTAGGACGTTTGCCGTTAAGCATTGCTTTGCGTTGTTGTTTTTTATAATTGGTATTGTGTAACGCACCAGGATTGTTCTTTATTTCATCCAATGGTATCTTGTGTGGTGATGGATGGTGACAACTATGTGTTGTGCCATTTCCTAAGTGCATAGTAACTTGTGTCCATTTAGCCAAGCAGAATCCAGGACCGGTACTGTTTAGCATGTCCTTCATGTGTTGTTGGTTTCTGCCAACAGGATCAAATCCCTTTGTTCGAGAATTAATTTCCCAATCAAAGTCTTTGGTTAGTTTACTCATCTGATTTTATTACCATTGCTACTGCATAATCTTTTTCATCTGATACACTTAGATTCCAATTGCCTTTTACTTTAGTAACTACAATAGGTTGCTTACCGTTCTTGCCATATGAGAATTGTTTAGCATCTGTTATGCCGCTTGCTTTAATTGATGCTTCCTTTACTGCCCAACACTTTGATATATATTCTGGAGTAAGTTCTTTTTGTTTTTCTACATCTGTTAAAAATTGATCAGTGAATCGTGTTCCATACTTGTTATAGATTTTTTTAATCCTATTAACTGAAACTATATCAACACCTATATTCATTTTATTCTAATGTATCTTCAACCTGGTCTTCTCTAATTTGAGCACCCATACGACTTGGGTTGATGTATACTTCTTTAAAGAATCGAGAGCCTTCTTTGCCTAAGTCAGCAATTTCTAAATCTAATCTCTTACGTAAATCAATACCAAGTCTAATGCTTTCATCTTCTACTGCTTTGTAATTCCATTGTGTGCCTGTGCGTTTGCATAATTGATCTGGACTGTTTTGAAACTTTGGTAATACGTTTTCATTAAAATAATTAGTTAACCATTTAAAGTCTCTAACGTTTTTCCAATCCCAATCTGTTCTAGTAATGTTTGTCATATGACATCCTAGACGTGCGCCATACACTGCCCATATGCCATTCTCACTATCATCGCCAACACTCATCCATGTTAATAAACGTTTGTAGTTTTTATCATGCACTGTCTTTTTCATGTCAGCTGGATCTATTACGTCACCGTCTACTAATCCCATCTTAACTCCTTCACGGAAACCTGCACGCCAGGCTTGTAGTGGACTACCGTTATTCATTACTGTGCAATAGATATTATTCATTTGCACATAGTTAATGTTCCAACAAAAGTCTACTTGTGCAGCTTTGTTATTAGGATCTGCATTTTCATGTGTTCGCATATTCATAACAACATCTTTCGGCCAACACTTGATGCCACCATTGCCGTATACAAGTCCATTAGTAATGTTCTTGCCAGCCCAACTAATAACATCAACATTAGTAATTTTATCCATGTCTACTTCCACGCTGAAGAAAGCTGGATCTACAATATTGTCTGCATCAATAGTAATAAACCTATCAGTCTCTGCCATGTTGGCTGCGGCCTTGTGTGCTGCATCACTTCCTTCTACTCCATGACTACGTTTAGCCCATGGACATTTATCTAATAAGTCTGCGTAGTTCTCATCAGCATTAGGTTCATCATAGCTGATATATACAATATCAAATTCGTTAATGCTTTGCATTTTACTCATTGTTCTTTCTCCGTAATATAATTTACTGCAAGTCGAGTTTCTGCAAAAGCAATTAATGGGTTTGCAGGCCAGTTAGCAGGTAAGTCTAATTTAACTTTATTATAATAAAGTAACTTAGCTACACTTACGTTTAGCGTGGTTACATAATTATCAATGTGACTATCAGAAACATGGAATTGCATATATCTTTTATTATTAAAATAATGCATCATATCTTTATCTAGCTTACTATCAATAATTAAATTATCATTTAATGTATACATATTTATATGAGCATCCAGTGACGAGTTTGATACTTGGTGCTTCTTATTATGATCTTGTATACTATCTGCTGACATGTCAGTAAATTCTATACCATAAGTTTTAAAAACAGGTTTTGTAAAAATACTTATATCGTCCCATGAATTAATATGTTCAATAATATTTTTTGGAACATCAATATAGATTACATACTTGTTAAATAATTCAATTGCATCAACTGGTATTACTCCAATTAAATAATCTGGATTGTTTTTTCTGCATACATATAAATCTAATATGTCAGGGTTTTCATTTTTAATATTATTAATCTGTCCAAGATTAAGAGAACGTCTAATAGTCAACAAGTTAATTTTAATTCTCAAAATATTTTCGTTACGTATAACTTGAACAAACACATCATTCTTTTCAGGATGTGTGCCTTGAGTAAACTGATTTAGTTTGTTACCTTTTATTTCTAATACAAGTGTATCACTTTTAACATCAATATCCCATTGGTTATCAATTGAATCCCAATGCATAGAATACTTTCTCATATTCTTTTTTCCAGATACTAACTCTCTGCATACATTGTTTGTTACAGATACTACCTGTTCGTTATCGTTTACTTGCTTAAATGGTTGTGGACTAATCCCAAGTATACGGCCAGACTCCGGGTTAAATCTTATGTTCCATTGTTGATTACTTTGTGATGTTGTTGTAGTGATGCTGTTGCTCATTGAATATTTCTTGTGTTAAAAACTCTTCTTCATGATAGTATAGAACATCATTGATTGCATAGTTTTGTATTTTTATCTTTCCTGCATTACTTGGCCATACAGTAAGTTTATCAGTCCACTTATTAACTTTGTTTAGTGTGTTGCCTGCACTGTTTCTCATATCAATGTAACTTAATATCTTAGGTATAGTTACTACATCTCCATTAGTATGATCAGCTACTAGTGTGTGCATTATGTCTGCGTCAAAGAAATCTGGTATGTGTTCTGGTTTTAAATATTTGCTACATACATCAGTCCAATATTGAAAATAAATATCTGCCATTTTGAAATGTCTAAGAGCAATTTCATCTTTCTTAAAAAAGAATATACCGCTGTAAATTACATCTAAGTTATAATCTTTTTCTAAATGTTTTTTATATAATGGATATATTTGATCTTTACGCATGTTAGTAATTGAATTAGGAAATGCAATACTGCAATGATCAATTAAATAATCCCATGCACTAGTTAGATCAGTTTTAACCAATGTGCTACAATCTATAGCAATTGTGTTCTCATATGGGCTTGCCCAATACAACTGCCAGTCATTCTGTCTACAATTTGTAGCAACAGTAAATGGTAATTCAGTAATTGCATCAAACCCTTCAAGAAACTTTTGTTGAACTTTACTTTGTTTGCCTACTACTAATGTAACACTTGCATCAGGCATTTTACTTTTGATTGAGAAAGCACAACATTGTGCTTGTCTATATTCAGTTGGGTTGACTGCAATTATTACATAACCATTTTGTGCAATATTATCTGGCATTAAAATGCTCCACAAGTTTTGGTTTTACTCTTAACAAAGCACGTTTGTTCATTACATGTAAATCTAAGTTGCTGTGTTTTATAAGAATGTCCTTCCAGCTTTCAGTTGAACTGTTACCTAAACATATCCAGTCTTGTATATTGTTTGCATCAATAACATTATCTCGTTGCGAAACAAAATACATAGGTTCGTCATCATAGTTATGTATAATATTTGATTGCTCCATGCCACTGAGAATATGCACTGCTATGCTTACACAATAGTCTGTGCGAAATAAATTACCTGGAAAGTTATATAGGAATTGATAAAACTGATAGTTGTCTGCTATATGAGCCCATAAGTCAAAAAACATTTTACTGAAGTCACTGCGATCAAAATACACAACGGTGCTCCACCACATTTTAATTCCTTGATCGTATAACAGTATTTCGTTTTGATGAGGTTTATCGTTTCTAATACTTAATGCATTATTAAACATTGCTACACCATCATATTCAAAACTCTTTAATAGGAAACTATTTTTGACAATGTAATCTGTGTCTAGTAATAACGTTTGTTCAAATGGGCTGTATTCCCATATCTTATGCTTGTTACTGTTACTAAATTGTGCTTTAAATTCTGTATACGGACTGTCGTAGTGTCTACGTATATTTGGTTTAAGTTCGTCGGTGGTTATTTTTATATAGTCAACAAACTTATCAATATCTTCTTGTGATTGTGATTGTTTAAGCCAACCATGTGTGCCTTCATCTGTAATTATACATACAGGAAGTTTTAGATACTCTTTAACATATCTAGCTGCCAGCATGGCTAAGTCTACATAATCTAATTCTTCATTGTTGTAGACAAAGAAACATACACCTTGTTTGTCTTTGTGTTCAGGCATTTACCAATCCATTATTGATTTAATGCTTCTAGACTTTCGTAGCTTATCATATTCTACTGCATATTCTTGTGAGGCACTAACATATGCATCAACAAGTTTCTCAAGTAGATCTTTGTAGTCTTTTACTCTTATTGGATTATCTTTTGAATCAATTATAACACCATCAACAGTTTTATCAAGATCAATCATTGTTTTTACAAACGAAATAGTTTCTTGATTTGCTACAAATACGCCTCCGTTGTAATGCACTAGTTGTAGTTGTGCTACTCTATTTTTAATATTTTGCTTCTGATTATTAAGGGTTAGAGTGTAATTGCTAAACTCTAACGCCTTCTCTAGACGTTCGTCCATAGAAAATTCTCCTAGTTTATATACTATAATACTTTAGATTGGGGTTTTTGTCAAGTATTTATATACTTGTTTTAGCCGTCGCCGTCTGGTAGTCCAGTGTCTGTAGCAGTCCAACCGACTGTGGCTACGATACCAGGAACTTCACGTTCCACAAATTTAAAATTTATTCCTGTTTTAGGAGAGAAACTATCATTGTCAATTGCTTCTTGGGCAGTTGGTGTATCTAATGGTTGTGCATATCCAAATTCTGCAACAATGTTAGTATCAATTGGAGCTTGAGTGCTATCATCATCTCTGTCTTCAATAAGTTGTATTTTTAAATGCACTTTAAAGATTGGTGATAAGTCTTCGCCCTTTAGTAATATTCTAAACCTACGCTGATTATAATCAGAGAAAGCTGGGTTAGGACTGCCGCCACCAAGTGTTCTGTCATCAGCAGCTACATCATACACTGGTTCATAGTTTCCAGAAGTAAAGTTTATACTGTAAAATCCTTTGGTGTTACCACCTAAACTATTAAATGGAGCATCACCTTCTCCATCTCCATCGTTTGTTGCTGATATGGCGCCTATTCGAATAATACCCATATCATCAAAGAATGAACTCCACACTAGAGATGGATCACTTGTTCCGCCACTTGAACTTGACATATCAACTAGTAGCTCTCCGCCACTGTTAAAGAAATGTCTTGCTTCATTATAATTATCAAATTGAAATACGTTCTCGCAATATAAATCATCTGTCCATGTAGATGAACTAGGATTAGTAACACTAAGCACATTTGTTGTAATACTTTTTGATGTAGGAACACATACTAGATGATTAGGACTAAATTTAGTATTGTATAAAGTTACAAGGTCTTTATATACTTGTGCCGCTATAGCCATTGATGGAGCTTTATGTATGACTAGATCACTTACAGTCTCTGACATATGCCACAAGCCTGCGTTTATTTGTGAAATTAAATAGTTAGTATGTTCTGCTGTAATAAGTTCGTCTTGGTTGACTTGTAAACTATTTGAAATATTTACTGGTGCTTGTCCCCACCCTTTGCGTCTCTCATCATTTGTAGTATTATGATTTGCATCAAACGAGTATCCTCCATTAGCTGAATCATTCCAATACACATTGTATAGTGTTACAAGTTCATTGAACTGAGCCGCCTCAATTTTATCAATTATAGGATCACCATTCGCATCTGTTCCCGGATTAGAATGTCCATAGACAAATGCCATATTACTTTACTCCAACTACAATTTCAACTAATCCAATACCTAGCGTATCTTTATTTTCTAATGCACGACCAACAACACGGAACCAATCCATGCCTACTTCTTTTTCATAGTCTGATACTGCTCTAGCTACACCTGGTTCATCACTTGAAATAAGACGTTGTCCTTTATGAACTTCGCCCATAACTTTACAAGGAACTCTTCCTTCTAGTGCAACTGGCACTGTTAGTCCTTCTGCAGCACTATTCATTAAGTATGCTGGGTTAGTAGATACTACACCAAATACTTCTGGACAATACTCAATTGTTGTCTGTGTTACTTCAGCTTCGCCGCCAATTTTAACAACGGTGCCTGCTTCATACTCTGCATCACTTGTGTAAAGTTCTGCAAGGTCGGCGTATTCTGCTTCAGTTGCCGTTCCGTGCATTTTCATATCTTTACCCAGTGTTAATCCTTTATGGATTTTATTATCTGGAAATTTGTTTAGTCCGCCTGCTATGTCTCCATGGTATTGTGTTTCTGATGAATGAATTATAAATTCAGCATCACTTGAGAATATAGCAACTGGCACACTGTTTGCTTTAACTACAAAACAATCATGTTCTGTTGATCCGTTATCTAATATTGTTTCTTGATTGAATGTTGTTCCGCTCCATTTAACTCCATCATAAACTTTAAGTGTATCTACATCTTTATGATACCATAGCTGACCTGCTATTGGATTTGATGGGCCGGTACTTGTGTTGTCGCTTGCAAAATTTTCTAGTAGATCAACAAAGTTTTGAGCAATTGCTTCACCGTATCCAAAATAATCTTTACCAACAAGTTGTAGGCTGGTTTCTGTATTAAGGGTACCGTATTCTACTGTTATATCCGAAGCGCCTAATTTATTAATTGTATATGACATTTTTTATACTCCTGCTCTGATTCTAAGTGAATACAGAATTTCTATTTTACGATTCTTTGATTTTTGTATAGGATGGAAAACCAAATGTGTTAGAAAGTCACCAGTTTCAGTTACTAATGCTAATTCATCAATAACCCATTCGCTTGGTGTTTCAAAATTTTGTGCATTGTCTAGTGTAGGTGCTGTTGTAGGTTCATCGTAATCAAGTATAACCTTTACAGTTATGTCTGAATATGGATTGCTTTCAGCATCTACTAACTCTATACTCTCTACTGCTTTTAGATATGCAGCAGGTGGTGTTGCATTGTCTAACAATGGATTATATAATCCACCATTTACTCCATCTACTTTTGGACTTCTGTAAGTAATGTTACCGTTGGCATCAACTGTTGTGCCTCCGTAACCAAACGCAATTCTATTAATAAAAAACTGATTACCGCTTACAGATTTGTTTGCTAATAGATTTGCAACTGCAAAAGCAAAGTTTTGAAAGTTGATAGCATTATGTTTGTCTAGTAATACTTCACCTGTATCAAAGTCTTTGATTAAACAATGACCGTCTACTGAAATATCTGTTTGTTCGTTATAATTATTTTTCATTGCTGTTCGCCTACTCCTTATATACTATTTATGCCAATTAGAATTCTTGGTTCTATAGTATAGTTCCTTTTCCTATATTGTTCAACATAATAGCTTCTGCTGAAGTTGAACTGTCTAATATTGTAGTGTTATCTTCATTAAATTTCTTATCTGCTGAAGAATTTACATAATGCAATGCATTATTAGTAACATCAGTAATAGTTGTTCCTGATGCATGTGCATTTGCAAATGTTAAGTTTAGTCCTCGTTTTTTAATATAAATTACACCGCCAACGTTTTGAACTTGTATTATTTCATTGTTAACTAATACTAATTCTGCTGTTGTAAATTTACTTGCATCTGCTACTGTTAGTGTTGTATCTCCTACAGTTAACGGTGCAGACAGTGTAGATGTTTTTGCATCTTCCATTCCATATACATGCTGGTATTTGTTTATATCAAGCATATATGCAAATGTTCTTGTTTCATTTGTATCAGTTGAACCTGATCTATTTGTTTGCACTTTAATTATTGCTGTTTCTTGCGGCCTAATATCTGCTTCAGTTGATCTGTATGTTGTGTTTGAATACAGTTCAGGTTGTCTTCCATTACCACCTGATACAATTGCATAGCCATCAACACCATCGTCATCATCATATGCAGTATTACCAACGCCACCTGATACTATTACTTGAGCTTCATCTTCGACTGCAACATCTACAGTTACTATACCAGTTGGTGCTGTTACAAAGTTAATAACTTGATCTATCAAGAAGTAATCAACTGCTGAAGTTAATACTGTTGATCCATCTTTAACTTCAACATGATCCCAATCTAACATGTTTGCATCTGCTTTATCTATTGTATAAACTGTAGTTCCGTTGTTAGCCAACGTAATAGTTTTTTCTAATTCGTTGTTAGCATTAAGCACAAGCTCATTAAAGTTTGTGCCTTTTTCTTCATGCTTAATTGTAATACTTTTAAAATTATCTTCGTCTAGTTCAAAATACACTTCTTCTTGTTTGTTGAATGTTCTAGCAGAGTCACTTACCTTAACATGGAAAGGTTTAACCTCATTTACATATCCTTCAATTGAGGACATAATATCTTTTTTGTATTTCTTTTTCTCTACTAAATCACTTTTAACTTCTAATCGTATATAAGAAGTTTTCATTGCCCACTCAACTTGTTTTGTTCTAGACAATGCATAATCAATCATTCCAAAGAAGAATTTATTAAACTTAACAGTATGTTCATTTAAGAACAGTGTATCTCTTAACATTGTTACAAGAGCTTTCCACCAATCTGCTATAGCTGTATTATCCCAATTTAAACTATCCCATGGTTCCATATCCCATGTGTAAGTTTTAGCTAATCTTTCTTTGTTCCATTTTATTGTTGCGTTATTCTTTTTAGTTAGGATCCATTCTTTATATCTATATAGATAAAATTCAGTTCTGTCAATATCATCATCGTTGATTATTTGAATCCTTGCTGTTTGGTATTCATTTGTATCTAATGTGTTTAATTCGTCTATATTCTCTACAACTGTTGCAAATGTGTTAGCATAGTTATGCAATGGAGAAACAAAGTCTGTCCAATCCCAACTATCATCTGGAATAGTTGAATTTGCAACTGCTGTTAAGAATTTAGTTTTAAAGTCATTGTATACGTTTACTGATACAAGTTGTCTATTAATAATATCAAGTGCATTTAATCTTGCTGCAACTATATCATCATACCATGCTTGTCTGTTGGCTCTATCATCACCGTATCTTGCATACGGGTGATTTGTATAATCTGGGAGACGTAAAGTATTCTCATCAATTTGTGATAAGTTATTTTTTAATCCAGTATACCAATAGTCAGGTATTACATCTGTGTCTTTACCTACTAATATCCATTGTGCGTGATTGTGATCAACTTGTTTGTTTAATTGTAACACAACTTTTTTATTTACAAAGTCCCATATGTCTGAAACAATAATTGCATCATTGTCAGCTACTGAGAACCAATAGATTCCATTTGCACTTGGATCTGTAATAATATTTTCTACTTCGCTTGTAATAATATTTTTGCTTGAGTGACCAATTGTTTCTTTGTTACGCACCCAGAAATAATAAACACTATCATATTTGGTAGTGCTTGGATTCCATTCGCTACGTAGTGTGTAGTAGTATTCGTTTTGATTTTTAACTGCATCAAACTCAGCGTATGCTGTTCCTGATGCTACGTTTCCATACATTACTTTGTTGCTTTCAACAGCTTTGTTATAATCATCTGGTGCGACAGAACTTTTTGTCCATTCCCAAATTACAACTTCACTGCCTACAAATTGCTTTGCCCAGTTACTTGCTTTATCTTTTATATCTCCTTGGTCGTAATCATAGTAACGAACTTTACTAGTATCCCACCATCTCTTACCTACTTCTGATTCTGCCCATGCGTTATCTTCGTCTGCTTCATATGTTTCTTCTGTAGATGTATTATATATTGCTACATCATGAACACTCTTAATATCAATTTCTGCATCAGCTACACCAGGAATAATTCCACGTAGCGGGTCATACAATTCTAAATCAAGTATAGGTGTATTGCTATCATAATCATAAACTGTTATGTTGTCTAAGTCTTTATTTACAATTCTAGAACTTTGGTGTCTAACTACTGCCATAGAATCTGTTACTACTGAAGCATTACTAACTGCTTCATTATATAGATATCCATTTAGATATCCTGCACCAGTAAGAGTTGATCCACCTGCTACTGGATATACCGATTCAAATACATTTATTGATGTTTTTTGATTAGTATCCTCGTCTGTAAAGACTAATGTGTTTGGTGGAATGTTCCAATGTATACTTTTTAATGCTGCATCTCTATGTTCTATTGTAGAAAATCTTGTTGATCGTAATGTCATTACTGAACTAGATGATCCACATTTGTCAATATATTGATCAATATAAAATTCTGTTGACGATCCAATTTTTGTTACTTTATGAATACCATCAATGTTAGGTGTAGTAGTTGTGTTTAACAACATTACATAATCACCTACAGCTAATCCATGATTTGCGTTTACAGTTACTTGTGCATCATTTCCATCGGCAGTCATCGATCCTGCACATATTCCACATGGTTCATCTTTTGTAAGTGGATCAGTTGGGTTATTTTGTAAATCTGCTGTATATAATCCTCTGCTCTGAACTTGGAATACATTCCATCCATAATGTTTTGTGTCTACAGCAATACTATTATTACCTACAATACCATCAATTTCATAATCTGAATCGTTTGCTACCCATACATTAAACAATGCTGGATCTGTATGACTTATGTTTGTCCATTCAGATGGAACAAATGTATTTAATTGTGAACTGTCTGATACTAAACTTATTACTCCATAACTACTAATACCTGCGTTATTTAAGAATACATCGCCAGGATTTGCTAATGTAAGTATTGGATTAGTTGATGCTATAGTTAAAGCATTACCTGTGCCTAATACTGATACTCCAGTTACAGCGTTACCCGATCCTCCTGCTGCTACAGGATCTGCTAGTCCAGTTGTAATTAAAGATACCGCAGTAGTTAAGTCAACAGGTTCAGTAACAGGTGATGTTGTAACCGCAGTGCTAAGTGGCAATCCTACTGTTGCTCGCTGTGTTCCTTCTACTGTTAGTGTTGTTCTTCTCTGAGCCGGTGTTAAGTTTGCACCACTTACTAATTTAAGATACCCACTGTCGTTTGTTGCAGTGATGTGTCCAAGGTTTGATGTATTAGTAATTAATGTAACTATGTCATCTAAAGTTAAATCTTGTTCTTGTTGTTCTTCGATTAATCCTACTAAACTTGCTGTTGGATTTGTAACAAAGCCTAATATTTCATTAGTGCCATTGATACTACTTCCAAGTATTAATTTACTATCATTGCTACTCTGATCTGTGCTTGTAGCCCAGTATCGTATACGTAATCTACTTCCAATCAAATCGGCCTGTATAGCATCATTGGCAACATATGGTGTGCCAGTTGGTTCAGTTATGCTGATTCCATTTGCTACCATTGTGTCATTGATCTTTGTTACAATTTCTGCAGTTGTCATACTTAACGGAGTATGTTCAATAGTTACAACAATTGATGCTCCGTCTGCCGGTTCATTTCCAGAAGTGAATGTTAATGTTTGTCCACTGATTGAATAATGTGTTGGATCAGTTTGTGTAGTTCCACCAACTGTAACTGATTGAACTGTATATGCAGTGCCAACAATTCCTTGTGCAATTGTAAATGTATCTTTGAGATCTACAACTGTAACGTGTGTCATTGTAACTACAATAGCTTCGCTACCTGCAAATGTTGGATTAGTAAATGTAATGTCTTGTCCACTTATTGTCCAGTCTGTTGTTTCTGCATAAGCAGTTCCATCAACTGTTATACCACTAACACTATATGTTGATCCACTTAGTGTTGTATTAGGAATAGTATATGTTTGCTGTGCTGCTACACCTGTGATATTTTCTGTTGCATCACTTGGCGTAATTCCTAAGTTATCACCTGTAAAGTTTTCTATTACGTCTGGTGGTGTTGTGTCAAAGTCAACAGTTATTCCATTAATAACTAATTGCTTATCTGTAACAAATCCATTATTTGAATTAAATGCTGGTCCTGGAACAATTCCTGTCTTTGATGCTGGAACACCAGTTAGAACATTGACACCTGCTAGTTTGCTAAGTGTTACTGATTGTCCATCAATTATTAGTGTATTAGTTGATGATGTTGCACCAGTAATAACAGGATTCAAAACTGTTCCTGTAACTGGTATTGGTTGTTTCTCCTGGACTTCCTTAGATATAGGAAACACTGCACCATCAATACTTACTATTGTTCCTGATGGCCATGTTGGATTTGTATTATTACCAGTTATGCTTATATTCTCACTTACAGTAGATACTGTTGTGCTATCTGGTATACACTGATATAATCCACCTTGGTATCTTACTATATTACTTTTTTTATAACTTTTATTATTTGCCCAAGTTTCTATGATTGCATAATCTTCTAATTTGTTATATACATTTCCAATTTCACTTAATAAGTTTGTTTTATATTTTGCTTCAGTGTCTAATAAAGCACCTGCTGTTAAGTTACTTATGTCAACTTCTGTTATAGGTTGAGTAGAAAACGAAGTGCCTGTTGTAGCTGTGCCTGTTCCTGTAATGTTTTCATTAGTCTTAACCGCAGTAAATGTATCACCAGATACATATGTAACTCCTGAAGTTCCTGCAAGAAAATTCCAATCGTTTTGAGATGTTGTTCCCAATGATTTTATTTGATAAGTTTTGCCAACAGCAAGCGATACTGCGTTAACTGTTTTTACTGGATTAACAAATCTACTATCACCTTGCGGATAAACTAATACATCATTGTATACAGTTTCACTTCCTGTAAAGTTATTAAACTTAATAGCTTGTGGTGATGTTTCAAATGTGTTATTGTCTAATGTAAATTCTATTGCGTCTAATCTGTCTGTGTTACCAAAGTAACTTCTAGACAACATATATTGTTCATGAACTTTAATGTCTAGCTTATCAGTTATAAATTTACGTTCAATTTTATCAAATGCACTTGATGTTCCTCTTTGTTTGATCAACCCTTGAAAATAATTACGTTTAGTAATTGAATCAAACTCATTCTCACTAATAGTAAGTTCGTTGTTTGAATTACCAATAGTTATATCTTCTAGTTTTCTAATTGTAGGATTAAAGTCAATGCCATCTGTTTTATAGTAGTCGTCAACTGATTGCACACTGCTATCAAAGTTTTCAACAACCTTATCATCAAAAACTAAGTAACCTGGTGCACGTTTATTACCGTCCCACTTATCAGTTATTAATCCTCTGAATGCTATTTTGTATTGATTTATATTTTTAATATCATCATGCACAACAACACCAAACGTTGTTTTATCATTTAGTAATGCAATGTGTTCGTATTCCACAACAACAAATCCTGCTGAACCAATTATTGTTTTATCTTTTGTTTCTAATGATAATACATCTTCTGTTCTGCTTACTAATAAATTATCTGATTCAACTGTAATACCTTTTGTATCAGTGATAGTATTTTCTTTAAACACACCTGTGTTTAATTCTACTACGCTACCATGTATTGGCTTAAATTTAAAATTAGATCCTAGGTCAAATGTTTTAGTAGTTGATGGATTAGTTAATGCCCATTTAACAAACTCTACAGCTACACTGTCTCCGCTGTATGGGAATTCAAATCCAATTGATTCTAAATAAGCGTAGTATCCTCTTATAAATGAATAAGTGTCTTGTATCTTATTAAGTATTGCATTATACTCTAATATGCTATGTGTTGGTGCAAACTTTTTATATTTCTTAACTTCTACTGATTCAACTTCCACATTTGTATACGAAGTTGAGTTAGTGTTATCTGGTGCAAAGAAATTAAATTCTTGTTTACCATATCCATTGCCACTAATCTTCCAACCTGGAGCCAAATACTCAACAGTAATTTCACTAGCAATTGCAATATTAATTGGTGTGCTTTTATACATTGATAGTTCAAAGTCACTTTCGCCTAGTGTATGTTTTGTTTCATCGTATGTTTGTGTCTTAAATTCTAAAAGATGTTTACTACTAAATCCACGTAATTGTGTTCCTAGTCTTGTATCAACTTTAGTATGTAAGTTGTCTATGTTGTAATCTAAATTGTTACGCAATGTATGATTGTATAAAGATTGTGCTATACCGCTTGCTACATATTCTACTTCTTTTGTTTTAAATTTAAATGTTGATGTTGCAACCTGTGAGTTGTCAAACCCAGTATATATTGCTGGAAGTGTTGTTAAGTTTCTTCCTCTGTGTGATACACTTGCACCAATAACATGTCGTCTAGTTTCATTGGGTGTGTATACTCCTGGTCTAGTATCAAAAGATAATGTTATGTCTGCTTCTGTTGATCCATCTGGTCCAACTAGTTTAACAAATGTGTTTGTATCAAATAACGCAATAGCTGTAACTTCAACATCAACAATTGATCTTCCATAAACTTTGCCTGGTGTTGGTATAGATGAAGTTGTATAAATTTCTAAATCGTCTTTGCCTAAGTAATCTATTTCTTTGGTATTAACTTTTACAGATGGTGAATAAAATATGCTAGATGCTTTTGTTGGATTTAATTTAACAATAGCATCTATTGTAGATGCTTGTCCTGATCCACTTGCTCTCCACTCAGCTTCTAGTCCAGCATGATCACCAAATTCAAAACGTTTTGCTTTATCAATGTCTTGTGGAGTTCCTAACACAGTCGTAATTGTTTCTAATACACCTGCTGATGTAACTGGGCATTTATTATCCCAATCCCACAAATGGTTTGCCCATTCTATATCTTGTCTACCAGGTGCTACTAGTCCACGTTTTAGTGCTTTAATAAGTGCCGCACGTTTTGTAGCATTTGTCCAACTGTATGTGCTGTCCCACCATGTAGGTTTAAATGCATAACCAAGCATGTGCCATGGCGTTTTGTCTGGAGTGCTTGTTCCAAATAATATTTTGTATGCACCTTTCCATTGTCCTGGAATATCTGCACCTAATGCCGAACCCATTGAACTAAAGTTCCATGTATCTACATCTGCAAGCGAGTATACAACTTCTGTATCTTCTCGTTTGTTCTTTGCTTTCCATTGTGCAAATGATTTACTGAGTAAATCATTAATTGTTTCTAGTGTATACCATGTTTCACGTGTTGCACTTGGAGTGAACTTTGAAACCATACCATATTGTAAACTTTCAACAGACTCGTCATCTGTATTAATTGTATCACTTATAACTAATCCTGTGTAAATTCTTTTTTCTAATTCAAACTGACATGCGTTAACAACATCAAAGTTTGCATCTGTCATGTTAAATAATTCTGCTGTTGATTTTAATTCCCACTGTGTTCCGTCATGCCCAGTTAGTATATTGTTTGTAGTGTCTACTTCTGGTGACCACCCTGGTGCAAGTTTAAGTTTTGTTAAACTAGGAGGAACATAACATATATCATCCATGTGTCTTTTATACACTGTAATTTTTGGATAACCTTTGTTTGGCATAGCTATTGGTTGATATATAAATTCAATTAAGTTTCCTGATTGTATATAGTCTATATCTTTTATTGCTAGTCTTGTTGTTAGTGTTCCACTTACATTATCTGAGATGTAAACATAAACGTGGTCTTGAATATTGTCATCACTGTGAATACTATCTTTTAAAAATATTCTAGGTAATACTGTATCTCCATCTGCATGAATAAATTCTTCCACTCGAACAGGAGTTTTATATACCATGTTAGATGTTCTAAATAAGTCTCCACCTGATCTAGTAATAGTAATTGATTCAATTGCATCATCAACTAATTCTCTAACAGTTAGATAATTTTTTCTTTCATTTAATCTGGCTACTTGAGCTCTAAATCTATTTCTAAAGTTATCCCAATCTTCACCTGATGTTCTTAATGCATCTGTAACGTTTACTGTATCATTGGAATATAAAGCATCGTGAACAATACTCAAATCGTTGTGAATAAATATTTCACCACCAAAGTAATGTTGTTTGTTTAGTGCCTCATAGTTATTTGTTCCAAGGATGTCGCCTTCAAACCCAGGAGTAGAAGATATTATACTTTGCCAATGAGCCATTGTTTCGCTCATTGTAAATGTTTCTATTACTTCGTTATTTGCATTATGCTTTAATGTATTTGGCAAAGATGAGTTAGTAGTTATATTTGTATTGTTATTGCTGAAGTATTTTAAATCAACAATATCATCTTTTTGTAATCCGACGGATGCAGGAATAACAATTGTGTCTGCATTGATTGTATAATTGTTAGGACTTAATTGCTTACCATTAACTTCCACTGTATGCTGAATGCTATCATAGTTGTCAAGTGGTATGATTGTATAGTCATTTGTTAATGTTGCATCTACTGGGTCAATAATAATTTTGCTACTGTATGTAGTAAGTGCTAAGGTAATATCATTTCCACTTCTTGTTACAGTTACACCTGCTTGTGGAGTTGTTTCAATATCAACACCAGCCACAGTTTTAAATTTAACATCACCAGTTTCTAATAAGTTGTTAAACACAACAGGTATATTTTTACCTACGTATATGTTTGTATGATCTACATTTGTTTTGTCTAAGTAAACACCATTTTGTAATTCTGTTACTACGCATCTTTTATCTTGTTGATGTAATACAACACGTCTATCTGTTCTCCATGAACTATGCCCTACGTTAATTGTAAAGTCTGCATTACTAGTTACTACATCATGTGTTACTAATGTTTCTGCCCCGCCAATTTCTTCGCTTTGCTTGTATAGATTAGTTAATTTATTGTTTACTTTAAATAATTTTTGTCCTAGTATCTGTCTATGATAGTTTGTATCTTTATTAAACTGTGACGTAATACTTTGGAAATGCGGCTCAGTAAATAAATAATTTTCAAACTGATACTCGCCAATTCCATTAATATCTTTATATGACAGTCCAATACCTAATTCAGGATCAACTGTGCTTGTGCCTATTTTGTAGTTAAATATTCTACTACCTGTAAACTTTGCACCTTCTAAACTTTCTAATCTTTGTCCACTGGTTGTATATAATTTAAACAACGGCATTTGGTTAACCTTAACACGTTGTTGCCCTGTGCTCCATACTGTGCCATTAAACCAAACATCACTGTTGTTCCATTTTTTATCTTCACTGTCTGGTAATGATTCTCTAACGTATGCACAATAATTTGGTTGTAATGTAATATCAGCAGTTAGCTCATTATACTCAATGCCATTATAAGTAATTATATTTGAACTAACCTGCCAGGTTTTACTTGCAAATGTGCCTTCAGAGAATGCAATACGCTGTTCTTCTTTAAGTTCAATGTCTGTTAAATTAAAGCCATATTTTCCACCCGGCAATGATGTTGGTATGTAACTTCCAGTTGGCTTAACCATTGTGTTTATTACGCCAGCCCATTGACTATCACCTAAATTTGTATCAATGTCTGCCCAGTTGTAGAGATTAAGTTTGCCATCAAATTCCATGATTGGTCTTTTAGCAATATATTTTGTATCAGTTAATTGTTTTAAATTAATGCCGCCATATATTAACTCGTTAATTTTTATTAGTGTTTCTACTGCTGTCCATTTATTATTTCTGCTCCATGCAGTTCTATACGGACTATCAGTTTCCATAACTTGATAATCTTTTTCAGCAAACACCACAGTTGATTTGTCCCAATTTAAAATATCAAATCCAGATAATCTATCTTTGTATTTTGCTAATACTGATTCACTTGTGCCAGGAACAATAAACTGTTCTATCTTTTGATTTGATCCAAGAATTCTTGCATCAACTAATTTTGTTATAGTAATATCACCGGTAACACTATCACGCTGTGTATAAAATATTTTGTGGTAATCTGTAGCATCCATTGGTGTGCTATCTTGCTGAGTCCATTCGTCAGCAAACATAATTAGTTCGTCAGTCATCCAAGCTGATTTGTTTGATTCTTCAGATGGAAATATAAAACCATCAAATACAGGTAACCTAGTGTCGTCTGTAGCGTTATAGCGAGCAAGCATACTAGCTACACCAATTTGCCCATCAACTGAATATATCTTACTTTCTTTGTTGGGCTGAACTGTAAATACTTTACTCTTGTCCCAAATACCACCAACTGTTACTGTAGTTTTTGTTGTGTCTGGGTAGCGTGTGCTATTGTCAACCCAACTGTATACTTCTATTAATTTAATATTTCTACCAGTGCCGGATACAAGATATGTTCTCTTGTGTGCATCTGAATGCCAACCATCACCAACAAACTTAATAAGCATTTGGTCTTCCATAACAAATGTATTATTGTTATCCACAATTGCATATGCTAATTGACCAGCTGACAAGTCAACTGGATTAACTACAGTTGTAAAGCCTGCGTTGTTTCCATTGTTACTGTAAATTGAACCTGTGTCTCCGCTTGGTTGCCATGTCTTAACAACATTATCCCATTGATAAGTTTTTGTGTTTACTCCATCATTGAGTGCAAAATAATCACCATGTGAAGGACTTGCTGGATAGCTTGAGCCTGATGTTACTGATCCTACTGTTGCTGCGTCAAGAGTTCTAATACTTTCGTATATGGGCATCTGATCCACCCATGCATAGTTTGTATAATTTACAAACTTGTCTACGTTAATTGGAGGTCTATAACTATATGATTTTGTTGCATATGCTGTATTATAATTATATTCAGAAAAGTTTATGTTAATTGCATTTGCAATGTCACTCATTGTAATTGAATTAGTTACTTTTTTATCTTTGTCTGTAACTACAATTGCTGGACTTATATCTGTATTGTCTAAATAAATATCTTCTTTGAATCTGTTCTTGCCTGACTTATCGCCTATGAAACCTTCTACATTCTTCAGGTTACCTTTTGAGATCATTTGATCTAATGTGCTGTCTAGCCATTTTTTATTTACATCAGTATTAAAAACTGATGGCAATAAATTAGATGCTTTTGTATTTGGAGTTTTGTAACTTCCTGCTTTTTTCTTAGCCATTAAACCTTATCCTAATTTGTTTTAGTAACAACATTACTAACAATATCTATATCGTCAACACTTACATCTGGTATAAACATTTCATCAATGTTTGGAGTAATTTCAAATAATTCGCCAAACACACTTGAAGCACCATGTGGTATAATAGTAAAACTACTTATTGACATTGATAATTCTTTATGCACATATGCTGCAAGTTCTGTAAAGTAAAAAGTTTCACCAAAGTCCCAATTTGTTACAGCAAAAAATTCATTGATTGCTTTAACTACGTTAACTCTAATTTCACTGTCAACTACATTACTACCTTTTACTTTAACAACATTAAATGTTGCACGTAATGATGAATGTGCAGTTGGTCCAAATATTGTTTTATATTTTGCTGGTTTATACAATATGGTATCACTTGTAACTTTTTGTTTCTCAACATTTGCAAAATTATTAGCTAACGCATTACTTGTTGGTGGAAGTGGTTCTTCACCTGTATTTGTTAACAACCAATTTCTATATTTTGTATCATATGCTTTATCCAACACATAAACATCTATAATGTTTGTGTAACTAGGATCAACTATTTCTTTATCAGCTGCAACATGGCGCCATTCAAAATCTAAATTAGCTCGACCAGTTTTTGCTACGTCATCTATAATAACTGATTCTAGTCCGCCGCCTGGTTTAGTGACTAGTTCGCTAAACACTAATGGATTATCTGGTCTTCCATCAGCATTGTCATCTACTAATGATAAAAATACATGAGATGCATCAATAACTCCATTTGAGTCTTGTTCGATTCCACTAACATGCATTTTACCGCCAGTTTTTACAACTGTGTCATCATCTTCAGTTCCGCCTCTAACAACAGTATCAAATGACATGTCTATAGTATCTTTTGCTTTTTTCTTTGTAAGTGAATCTAGTCCACTGTTTAAACTAACATTTGTAAATGCAACACTACTGCTTTCAAAAACATATTGTGTTGTTCTAGTGTATATGTTATATCTTCCACTATCAAAACTAAAGTAGATTAACCATGTATCCTTATTATATGAACTAGCAGGTGTAGTATAAGATCCTGGATCGCTGTCTAGTTCCCAACTTTGATTTTGATAATCATATGCAAGAGCAAATGTTCTTTTTGCTTCTAGATATGTTGTAATAATATTTGATTCTTTTGTTTTAAATAAACGTGGGAATGCTGGAACAATAACATCAATTGTGCTTCCACTTTCAACATATGTATCTAGTGTAATTGCTCCTAATCCATTTGATCTTTTTCCGCTTGGTTGACCAAGCTGAACACCAGTTCTATCTATACCAAGGCCATAAGCAAATATATTCAATACCTTTGCCCAAACATATGTGCCATCAGTTTTAGTAAACTTAATTAATGCACCTGTTCTAAATTGATTTAAATAATTTGATGCAGTTTTGCCTACTCGTTGAATAGCTGAGCTACTTAGAATATAGCCTGTGTTTGCATTATATAAATTTGTGCCTGGCGCATTCCATTCATATGTTCCTGCTGGAAATGAAGATTTTAAATCATTAAATGCGGTTGTGTATTTTGTATAGTAAAGATTAATTAAATCAAAATCTGATAGTTGTGGCTTTACATATTTTTCAAATATGTAATCTTTGTTTTGTCCAACAATTGTGGTTTTACTTTTAACATTATCAGTTTCATATAAACGTCCGTCTGTTCCATTTATTAATAAGTTACTGTATTCACCTGTTGGATCTGTAAAGTCAACATATCTACTGTGTCCACTAAATGTTCTATTAATACTTTTTACTTTTACTACACTTGATGTTTGGTAACCAAATAATGTATTGTAGTCGTTTGCTGTAACTAATCTATTTTGACTTGCATATGCCAGTGGAGCATTTTGTTTAATGCTATCTAAACTTTCGTTAGCACTTGCAGATGTTATGCTGGTTTTTAATTGTAATGTGAATATTGCTGAATAGTTATTTCCATCAATTCCTTGATATGCAATTGTAACTTTTTTATTTGATAAGTCATCTGGTCTAACTACATATGATTCATTTTTACTTACACGATACCATACACGTATAATACCTTGTGGTAAATTTCCAAATGTCTTATCTGCAAACTGAACTGATATTTGATTATTCTTTCTTGTCTTGACTGAAAATACATCTCTGTCTGCTGAATTAACGCTGTTGTATGTTGCATCTTCGGATGTTGAAATATGCTTTACATTTTTCCACTCTTTAACTACTGCTCCATTTGTATTAATGGTTTGCACCCATACGTCACTAAAGTTAATATTGTCTACATTAATATCAATGGTTTGATTATCAATTGGTGTGTCTATTTTTGTATCTTGGAATTGTAAGTTTCCTTCTTTTACTCCTAAGAAGAATCCAGTATCTTTATTTGATAAACCCAGTCCACTATTTTTATAATATATTCCAAATGCACCTGTTGGATTTGGTGATTTCTCATGAACAATATTATCTGTATAATCTATGCTTACAATATTATATGTGGATGATTGACCGTTAGCAATACCAGGCACATCAAACTTAATTTGATTTGCTGTATTGTTTAAATCATAAAACTGTTGTGTTATATTTCCTACCGAAGTTTGTTTCTTTGGACTACCATATTGATTA
>Ga0315320_10000563_pt1 | contig 30551 bp, 1 predicted proteins | sample M140m21515metaG_FD_203458 | JGI IMG/M metagenome (GOLD analysis project Ga0315320, IMG submission 203458) | Ammonia-oxidizing marine archaeal communities from Monterey Bay, California, United States - M1 40m 21515 | ecosystem: Environmental > Aquatic > Marine > Coastal | place: USA: California... | reverse complement strand
TTGCGGGAATCACCATTCCGGCGGATCGTGAGTTTCGGGCTGCCGTGACGATGAATCAGGACGAGTCAACATTCGAGATTCCCGATTATATCCTCAGCCGTTTGCAGCCAACTTTAGAGGTTGGTTTTCCGAACAAGCAGGATGAAATGTCCATTTTGCAGTACCACCTGCCGTTCGCGGAGCCGGAAATGCTAGCGATGACGGTGGAGTTTCTGCAGCAGTCCCATCAGCTGAAACTCGATTTCTCGCCGCGGGACGGCATCAATTTGCTGCGTTTTGCTATCAAACGAATGATTCAGGATCCCAGCCACCCGATCAGTCGTGATCAGGCGTGGCAGGAGGCTTTAGAGAAGTGTTTGGGCGAGGAAGCGGTCGATTTGGAGCAATTGGCCCAACGTCGTCGTCGGACCCTAGGGGGGGATGCCGTGCCGCTCGGTTTGGCAGATCTATTCTTTGATCCCCAAGATCCACTACATCCTGACGCCGATGACGACGATGAGGAAGATGATGCATAGTTCTGTTCAGACGGTCAGGCAAACTGCCCGAATGTCGTCGGGAATGCCTGCAATCAGCGTTTGAACGTGGGTTGAACGGAACTTTCTTCATTTTCGACCGTCAAACGGTCCACATCCAGTAACGGAATGTGTGAACTTTATACCCCTATGGAGGGGTGTGCTCGTAATTGGCATTGCATTGATCGCCCGCATTGTCGCTACGATCAGTCGCCATTTCAAATGATGTTGTCCCTGTGGTAAAGAGAGAAGCGGCAAATGTTTGCGGGTTTTTTGGGCCTAACTATACTCGGCGACTGCGTTTCGGCTGATTCCATGAAGATGGAACGGGCGTCACGTCGTCGGTCGCGCATGGCTCGTAACCTGCTGCCAGCTCCCTTGCGAATAGCGACTGATTTTCAACTACTAAACCCCATCACTGTCGTGTTTGCCGCCGATTATGCGGCGAAAACGCCAACGCCTGGAAGGTTCGGTCTATGACCTCGCGTAAGCGAAATAACTCCTCGACGTTCAACCTGAGTGCCCTCCGCGGTGCAGATTCTGATCGTTCGCCTGAGCATAAATCCAAGAAACGAAGGCAGACGCACAAAAAGCGTCGCCAAAATATCCTCGAAACACTTGAAGCGAGGCAATTACTCGCTGGTGACGTTGGTCCGAAGTTGGTCGGGATTCAGCCGAACACGGGCGAATTGATTGTCGACAACTCGATTGTTCAGACGCGGCCCCGCGTTCTGACTCTGCGATTTGACGAGGATCAACAAATCGATCCCAGCACGCTGAGTGCCGTGCAGGTGACTCGTGCTGGCTTGGATAATCAGCTGGGTACTGAAGACGATGTTGCCATCGAGCCTGGTCTGGTCAGTCTAGGTGAGGATGCAGACAACGAAGTCGTGGTCCGATTTTCCGAAGCGCTGGTTGATGACCAGTACCAAGTCGAAGTCATCGGCTACGACGATCCTTCGGCTGGCTTGATCGGTCTGAGAAATACGCGCGGCGAGTTGCTGCAGACTGATGATCCGCAGCAGCGAGTCGACGTCACTCGTTTCGATTTGCGGTTAGGGGCGCTTGTCGAAGCAGTTGTTCCGCAACCGGTGATTCGTCTGGCGGATGGAACACTGCAGCAGAATCGCAACGAGATTCTCGTCCACTTCAATGATGATCCGCTGTTTGTTGAGGACGATGAGGATGGAAATCCGACTGTACGGTCCGTTGAAAACCCGCGTTTCTATCAATTGCTGCTGACGCAGGAGACGGTGCGCACATCCGACGATGCGCTTTATCAGCCTGATCAGGTTGTGTACGACGAGGTGACAAATACCGCACGGCTGATCTTCGCAGGTGACCTCAATGAGTTAGCTGACGACGCAGATTCGAATGCTGGCGTCGGTTTAGAGGGTGGTACGTTCCGGTTAAGAATTGGAACGGCAGTGGATGAACGTGTGGACTTAATCATTCCATTGGATGAGCGCAGTGTTGCGCCGCTGGTGATGACTGATTTTGGGATCTCGGGTTTGCGCGTGACCTTTCAGTCCGTGGCCGTCGGTGAGGCCAACTCTGGGCGGATGCTCAGGTTTGAGGACTCAGGTGGCGGCGGTTTAGCTGTCGCAACGGAGGCAGTCGCTGGTGGTCCGGACACCGTTGTTGTGGATTTTGGTGGGGCCACTCCGACAATCGCTGATTTGCAAACAGCGATCACGAATGATGTCCCTACGTTGATCACGATGACAGTGGATATCGGTGATGATAGTCAGCTTCTGCCCTCGCGACTAATCGATGCACCAGCGCTGAGTTTGGTTGCTGTCGGGGAGACTCTGGAAACAGCGCTCAACGTCGGTGTGTTTGGCAACAATGGTACCGATGGTGAGTTGACGAGTATTGTCTATTCCGAGGCCATTGATGCTCAACCGTTTTTGATTGAGCCCATTGGAGGCGACAATGATTTGGGGCACAGCGAAACGGCTAGTCATATCAACCCGGACTTCGGGCCAGATTTGACCGCCGGTGTTACTGAAATCGCTTACAACTTTCAGGGGATCTTCGCCACTGTTGCTGATGTATCGTATCTGAATCAAATCACAGAAACAGAAAAGGTTCGGATCCGCGAAGCGTTGAACCTGTGGGCTAGTGAATTAGGGATTCAGTTCCGCGAAACCGCTGACGAGGGCATCACATTTGCCTTCGGTGATAACAGCAAGTTGGATGCCGCAAGTGGTATTCTTCCACAAAGCGTTGGTGTTCTGAACGCGAGCGTGCGTGTTGACCCGGCGTTTGCTGTGCCCGCCATGGTTTTCGACCGTTCGACGGCATTTGGTACTGATTACGGCGAGGATCTGACTCGTAAAGCGGTCGCCGGTATTGGCTTGCTCATCGGCTTGGAGCGGGCTTCGGATCTTTCCGCATCAACAATCATGGCGATGAATTCAGGGTTCCTGAACGCTAGTATCAATGTGCTTGGCGACAATGAGCCCGTCTTCCCGGGTAATACCGATGTGCTTCATGGGCAGTTTGTGCATCGCCCAGACAGCGTTGACATTGACCTCTACCGGTTCGAAGTCGATTTGGATGATCCGACTCAGACGGGTACTCTGACTGCCGAAACCTTTGCTGAGCGACTGGCCGATTCGAGTCTCCTTGACACAAGTTTGACTCTGTTCGAGGAGAATGCCGCCTCCATCACAACCGATTTCGGTTTGGGAATCGATCTGTCCGTTACCTTCACCTCCTTGCTGACTGGCCGCCAGGGCAACGGTTCAAGAATTACGTTTGTGCAGACGGATCGTAGCGTTGGCGACACCGAGATTCGCGTGCTCCGCGCACAGGACGCGTCGGGCGTTGATGTTTCCAATGGGATTCTTATAGATTTTCCACGATTGGGAGTGAATGTCACCGAGGTGCAAGCGAGCGATCTTGTCGATGCGATCAACGATGACGCTTTCGCAAGTTCCATTTTCCGGGCGTCCATTCCAGTGGGTGAGCCGACGACTAATATCATCGATGTTGATCTGGGAACCTTCTCTCCGTTGAAGCTCGACGGCGGTGGTTTGACCCGCGTCCAAGTCAATGATGATTACTTCGGCGAAGACTCGCGCATCCGAGCCTCGCTTGGCGAAGGGGTCTACTATTTGGGTGTCGCTGCGAGCGGGAACGATCAATACGACCCGACGATCAGTGGAAGCGGGTATGGTGGACGGACGCAGGGTGCCTATGACCTGCATTTGAAGTTTGAACCGCAGGTCGATGAGACTGATGTGATTCGTGATCGCGATGGAACGCGAGCCGATGTTCCAGGAACGCCGATTGATGCTGATGGGGATGGCGTTCCGGGTGGTGTTCACAACTTCTGGTTTCAAACGCGCGCTCTGGATCGAATGATCGTTTTCGAGGGTGACGGATCGACTATCGAAGAAGGCCAGACCATCACAATCATGGGTGGTTCCAACTTCTCTCGGACCTACGAATTGGTTACCAATTTGGCCAACGTCACAACGGGAAATATCGGTGTGCAATATGACCCGGTGGCAGATGCACAGGGCATCGCGAATGCATTGCGATTCGCTATTGAAAACCAAGCCTCGGTGACTGGTGTTTCTGCTTCGACCTCGGAGCAGACTTACCAAGGCCAGGATCGAGCTGTGTTGACGCTTTCAGGGGATCGTAGTGTCACTCTTTCTGCCGATTTTCAGGGTGTCGACGTACTCGGACGGACACTTTTCGTAGACAAGAACGCGGGTCCTGCTGCGGATGGAACGCTATCGCAGCCCTTCAATAATATCGCGAATTCAAGTCTCCCCAATGCATTTGGGTCGGCCTACTTTGGCGACATCGTGAGGATTGTTGGCAATGGTGGATTGGACTCCAATCTGCTTACAGAAGAAGACAACTTCAGTTACAAAATCGGAATTTCCGAGGTAGGCGGCAGCCCGCTGGAAGACGGCAGTAGCATGAATGTGCCCCGTGGTGTGACCACCATGATTGATGCGGGCGCGGTGTTCAAACTACGCAATTCGTACGTCAATGTCGGTAGTAGTACGACCCAGATCGATCGAAGTGGGGGTGCACTGCAGATTCTTGGGACCCCACGGCACGTTCAGCTGAGTCTTTCCGGAGATCCAATTGAGACCACCCTGATCGGAGATGAGTCAGGTGACGGCGCAACTGGATATTCAGACGGTAGCGTTATCTTTACGAGCACGCGTGACCGTGGTGTCGATGCGAATGCATCTGGATTCAGTCCCGCGCCGGCGGCAGGCAACTGGGGTGGGATCATCTATCGCCGCGATGTCGACCGCGCTGAGGGACGCCGTGATCTCGAAGACGACGGCGTTTTCCTGCAGACCGTCAACCATGCAGAAATTCGTTACGGCGGTGGTAGCAACGTCTTGATCGATTCAGTTCAGCAATTGGTCAATCCTGTCCAGATTGTGGACATGCGGCCGACGGTCAGTTTCAACGAAATCAGATTGAGTGCTGACTCGGCAATTAGCGCGGCTCCCAATAGCTTTGAAGAAACCAGTTACCAGGCACCGCAGTTTCAGAAAGGTGGATCGTTCACTGCTGACTACGACCGTGTTGGTCCTGACATGTATCAGAACCTGTTGCTGGATAACAGCCTTAACGCTGTATTCATTCGTGTTGCAACCACGCCGGTTGAAGCACCCAAGGAATTCACGGTCGCGGCCCGGTTTGATGACATTGAATTGGTTCATTACGTTTCGGAGAACTTGGTGGTGGCAGGGTCACCCGGTGGTTCAATCGAAGATGGTGTTGCACCTGAAATGGCGTTGATCTCGGCCCGCCGGCTGTCTGGCGGACCTTTGGGGCCTGCTGCCGTTGAAGCCCCGAATCCCGCAAATCCACCGGTCAGTTATGACTACAAAATGACATTCGTGGATGCCCATGGATTCGAGTCTTTGGCAAGTGCCGATGTGTTTACCTTTACCGTCGCGGATCCAGATTCGGCAATTCAGTTGACGTCATTGCCAGCAGTGCCTTCCAGCGGTGCCTACGTTTCCCGGCGTTTGTACCGATCTGACGCTGGCCTCGACGACTACCGTTTGGTGGGTCGTCTGGACGCTTCTACCGTGTTGTTCACCGATGATTCTGCTGGTGGCGATGCAGCGTTGGATCTGTCGCTCGATGGAGTTCGAGGACGTCTCGATGCTTCATTGGTGTTGGACCCCGCGGTGATCATGAAGCTCCGCGGTTCACGAATCGAAATGGGGCAAGGTACACAACTGCTCGCCGAGGGTAAGTTGCAGAGCCCCATTGTGTTCACCAGTTCTTTGGATGATCGCTTCGGTGCTGGTGGCACCTTTGACACCAACAACGACAATGATCTGGAATCACCGCCGGCTGAACCTGTTCGTGGTGACTGGGCTGGAATCTATGCCGGTCCAACTTCGAATGTCAGCTTTGATCATGTGCAGTTGTCCTACGCTGGCGGCATTAGTTTGCTGGACGGTGGACTTGCCCGCGGTTTCCTGCCGTTGGAGCTGCAGCAGGCCGAGGGACGCATCACAAACTCCCGCTTCGAGTTCAACGATCAAGGGCAGGATGGCGCTGGACCTGCTGGGCGATTTGGTCGCCTGGCGGTCACCGAATCAACCATCATGGTGCGGGGATCACAACCGATCATCGTCGGTAACACGTTTGTAGATAACCGTGGATCCATCATCGATATCGATATCGAATCCATGGGGGGGAATTACCGTCAGGATATCGGTCGGCAGACCGGCGAAATCGATCGTATTAGTGTCCTTGATGACAATTACGGGCCGATGATCCGCTTCAACCGCTACCTGAATGATACGAGTTCGGGTTTGCAACTGTCCGGATTGGAAGTGCGGGCGGGCGAAATTACCACGGAAACAACGTTCGATGATACGGACATTGCGCATCTTCTGTTTGACAACATCACTGTCGGCAACCTGCACAGCTCCGGCGGTTTGCGTTTATTGAGCCGACCGGATGAAAGTCTGGTCGTGAAGTTCATTGGTTCCGGTTCGCCAAATGCTGCCTCGTTTGGTACTGGGATTACAGCGACAGGGTCGTTAGAGGGTATTGCTGATCGAGTTGGCGGTACCGTACACATCGTTGGCATGCCGGGTGCCCCCGTCATTCTGACCAGCCTCAATGATGACGAAGTGGGAGCCGGTCTGAAACCTGATGGCTCCTCCTTCACTGATCATGATGGTGACGGAGTGAGTACTCGTGGTGTTGCCAATGACTGGAATGGCATCGTCCTTGATGAGTACAGCAATGATAGTAACTTTGCAGTCTTGCCTGAATTGGAATTGCTGACTGAAGCGGCACCTGGGCTGAATGGTACCGCTGCCAACGCCCAGTTCCTGGGTGAACTTGCCAAAGACAACTTGACTGCTGACACTGTCCGCCGACTGGGTTTCGAGGTCGACGGCTATCTGAGCGGCAATCATGATATCGATACCTACAGCTTTATCGGATCTCCGGGATCAGAGGTTTGGGTTGATGTTGACCGCTCATCTTTCACGCTTGATACAGTCGTTGAGTTGTTGGATGCAGAAGGCAATGTGCTAGCTCGAAGTGATAATAGTGCGGATGAAACCAGCGCTACAAATCCAACGCCGATTACCGTCTTCAGTCCGGAACTGGAAGGGTTGGCGACTTCATTGCAGGCCTCTGATGAGACATACGTCGAACGTGATTCCTACAATAATCTTGAAGACTTTGGGTCGTACAATCTCCGTGACGGTGGGCTGCACTTCCCCCTGACGGGTGACCGATCCGATCCAAATTCTCGCAGCGTCTATTTTGTCCGTATTCGCAGTGCTTCCTTGAATCCCGATGATGCTCAAAGTGGATTGACGGGTGGCCAATACCGGATGCAATTGCGAATGACGGAAGATCAGGCATTTCCCGGCAGCGTGGTACGTTTTGCGAATATCAAGTACGCCAACAATGGCATTCGAGTCCAAGGTCTGATGTCGGACTCACCGCTTCTTGCGGAGGTGCAGGAAAATGAGTCGGCCGACGTCCTAGAATTCCCAGCCACCAATGACTTCTTCACTGCAGGGACGCTTGCTGAGGGTCCGCAGTACATCGGTAACCTCGTTGATAACCACAATATGGTCATCGGTGTGGGCGGCGAAATTTCGGCTGGTACCGATGTCGACTTGTACAACTTTGAGATCGATTTTGCACCCGGTGGTCCCGGGGTGCAGTCCACTGTTTTTGATATTGATTTCGCAGACGGGTTCAATCGTCCCGACACCAATGTCAGTGTCTTCTTTGACCGTGTAGATGGTAATTCGCTGCCTGAACTGGTGTATTTTGGCACTGCAAGCAACGTTCTGGATGACTTGGACAGTCCGCTTGCCAATGATCCTGCCCTCGAATCACTGTTGCGTGGTTCGATCGCCAATGGCGATCCGTTCATCGGCCCCGTGTCGCTGCCTGAGGGTAATTACTACGTTGCTGTTACTCAGGACGGGATCTTTCCCGAGTCACTGACGGATGCAGTTCGCGAGCCCATTAATTCAATTCGGCGTATCGCTGAGGATCGTATCGGTGCAGATGTCGCTGCTGAAGGCTACAGCACCGCGAATCCACCAGCGGTCCCGCGGCTTTTTGATCCAGTTGTTTTCGAGCCTGCAACCGAGTTTGTTGTCGCCACCGACACTGAACTGGGACATGGAAAACCAAATCACTTTGCCGGTGTAGGAACTCCGTTTGTTCCGCCACCAGCCAACATCATTCACTTTGAATCAGACTTTACCCTTGTAGGTTTTGATGCACCCGATTTTGTCAGCACCGATCCAGCGACTACTCCTAACGATACGTTGGGCAGTTTTCAGCAGGAAGATTGGTCGCTCGCTGATGAGGATGAAATTGGTGACAGTTTCGTGCGGCTTTCTCCTCCCTTGGATATTCTGGGATCTTCCAACACGTCGACCTCAGTACCACATGTGTCATTCAATGGCTCGCTGCAAAATGATGCAGCCGATTTCTTTATCCTTGATGTTGATCAACTGTCGCGAGTGATTCTTGATGTCGATGGTGGTTGGGATATTGCTGATGGCGTGCCCGATCCACTGAGTCCACCCACGTTTGGTGGTTCTGTCGATACGAAACTTGTGATTTTACAACTCCAGCAGGATCCCGATCTGCTTGCAACGGAGTCGTTGCAATTGGTTCCTGTACTTGAACCTTACGATCCGTTTTTCCCAATTGATCTGAGTGGTGATGACGAAGTCAGTTTCAGCGCAGTTGAAGATGGCCGTGCCGGCAGTAACTCGGTTTTTGATCCATTTATTGAGACAGTGTTGTTTCCCGGTAGGTATTGGGTAGGCGTCTTGGGAGAGGACTCGGTCCTGGCTTTCAGTGATACAGGGGCTACCGCGTCGGGCTCAGCAAGTGGTACCTACACGCTGCACGTATCCATGGATCCGGAGGATCCACATACAGTTCCTCCCATTCCTCCGGGACCGGGATCGCAGGTGCTCTCCTACCCAAGGGACGCAACGAATGTGGACTCAACAGTTACAAGTGCACCTTTCGACCTTGCGGGTTATGTCGCTGAGGATCTTCCAACTCTTTACTTCAATCGGTCCTACGATCCAGCCGCGGGCGATATCGCGGAATTGATCGTGACTAGCACTGAAAATCCAATTGGAAGTACTACTGTTTTCGAGGAGGGGGATTGGGAGCAAGTTCGTCTTTCTCTCGGTGATTTTGCTGGACATACCAACATCGAGTTGACAATCGACTACGACGCTGCCGGCGGGGTGTCAACGGCTGAAGGCCTTCGCGTTGACGACATCGTGATTGGTTTCGCTGAACGCGGAGAAACGGTCTTTGATGCCGCTCGCGGAACGACTTTCCGTGGCCTCGCGACCAGTAATGCTGGCGCCTACCAGTTGGAACTTCGTCATGGAACCGACTTTGCCACGCGTGCCGGTTTGATCACACTGCAAGATGACTTTGACACGAACGATCGACAGAATCGAAGTGTTACGCTTGTGGCTCCGGAGCCCGGATCCGTGTTAGATGAAGATGCGTTTGTGCTAGGCGATGGAGCTGTTAATCAGCGTTTCGAATTTGATGTTGCGGGCGACGGGGTGACATTCGGCAATACTCTCGTGAACATTGCAGGTTTGACAACGTCTGCAGAGGTCGCGGAGGTGATTCGTGCTGCCATCAATTCACAAACTCTCATTGAGGTCGAAGCTTCTACTTCAGGCGGATTGGATGGCACGGAAGATGGTGGTGGTATCCCGACTGATGCTAGAGTCGCGTTGCACGGTGTTCGCACCGGCAGTTTTGATCCGATCACTTCGGTTGCTACTGCCCCGGCAGTACTGTCGTTTGACAGTGATGGATCGTTGTTGATCCCCGCTATCCTGCATGATGGACTTGGGGACAGCAATTATGAACGTCTACAGGGCGTTGTGATTGTGGAGCACAACGTGATCAGTGATGTGCGCGGCGTTGGGATCTGGTCTGAGCCGGGTGAGCGTGACACGGTGCCCGCTCATGCTGCTGCTGCAGGTTTTGGTGAGGAAGCGCCGCCTGTCGGCTTGAGCCAGCCGGGGGCAGTGATCAACCTTCCAGAAGAGAATGACAGCGTGCTTGGTGGCTTGGCCCCGGGAATCCTGATTCAGAACAATACGCTGGACAATGCAGAGTTTGCGGGCGTTAAAATCGCGGGTCAGAACCAACCATGGGTGATTGAAGTAGGTACTGGTAACGACATTCTTGATGATGGGCCAGGATTGGGGGGTGCCGATGGATTCTCCATCACGGCTGCCGGCACCACGGTGAACTTTGAGTTCGAGGAAATCGGTGATGGAGATTGGGATCCCGATCTAATCGTCGGTGAATGGGGTGCGGAAACCCAAGGTGGAGATGGATTTAACGCGGGCAATGTGCCTGTTTACTACCGGCATGATGACGATTTTCTAACTCCCATCTATGCAAACCGGTTCTGGGAGTACAGTTCCATTGAAATGCTGCATTCGATGCGGGAGTCGATTCAGGGCAGTATTCTGATGACCAATGCACTCTCGGAACTGGTCGAATTGACAGTAGGTCCATCTCTGGTCAATCCCGGAGCACCCGCGCTGTACATTGAGGGTGCAGAATCTGTCGGCGTCAGTCTGGTGAATAGACCTATTAACCCCGACGACGTCCTGCTGGCCTATCAAGCACCGATCTATGAGGCACCCCAGCCGTTTGCCAAAGTGGTGAATAATACTTTCTATGGTGATGACGGTCAGGCATCGCAGTATCCAGAAGGATACGAAGAGGACGGGCTCGATGGCCCGCATCAGGCAAGCAGTCTTGGCTTGCTCGATCTGGAACCAAATGAATTTCTCGCCGGTGCGGTTGAAACTCGAGTTGGCGGCAGCCATCGCGCGCCGTATACCGTATTGACGACATTGGGTGACAACGCTGGCCCTGCAGATCTGCAATCTGCAGGTGATGTCGATTTCTATCGTGTCTACCTCAATGTGGGTGATCGTTTGATTGCTGATATTGACACCGTTGCAGGTGGTCCTGACACCACGATGAGGTTATTTGACGAAGCCGGTATTCCACAGGCTTTCGAAGATCAAGCTGGAGAGCTGGTGACGATCAGCGACAATGACATTGCCCCGGATTATCTTGATCCGTCTGACCCGACTGATTACCAGAATCTTCTGCCCGATCCAACGAATGAGAGAGACTCGTTCATTGATTTCGTTGCCGACAAAGCAGGTATCTACTACGTGGGTGTAAGTTCGGTTGGCAATGAAAACTACGATACCCGAACGCTGTCGGGACGCGTTTCCGGAGCAGACGTTGGAACGGGCACTTACCGAATTACGCTCGAAGCGTTGGCGGCCCGCTCTTTCGTAATGTCTCTTGCGGATGCCTCTGGTCAGGCACTTAACGGTACCACCTTCACCGTGACGCAAATTGAGGACATTCCAGACGGATTCCCTCAGATATCTGGCGCTGGTCCTGACAATCGTGTGACCTTCACGTTTGGCGGTATCAATGCAACCAACGATCGCATTCCAGATGTCATGAAGTTGATTGAAGGGGAGATCAATGCATTTATTGAGACACCGTTTGGACCGCAGCCAATTCTGCCGAATATTGATTACACCACTTACTTCGATTCGGCGGTAAGCCCTTTGGGGGCTATCCTGCCAGGTTCGGCCCAGGCTTTGGGTGGAGCTTCTGGTGCGAATGCGGGATTGGTAGCCAGCCCTGTTGCAACTGATGACAGCACCGATGGCTTCGGTCATATTCCATCAGGCGACGCGGGTGCCGAAATCTTTACGGCAGCCAGTGGCTCGACAGAGCAATGGGTGTTCATCGAAAATGTTGCGAAGATAGAGCTGAGTCCTGAAGCGATTGCAGCAGGATTGCAGCTGACCCCGATTGACGATGGCGATCCTCCAGGAGCGTTCGACGCGGACCGTGTTGTTGAAGATGATGTTGACCAACTGATCACGGAGACTGGTCTGCTGATCACTGCTGGTGCAAGTCCCACAGCCTTGAACAATGTGTTCCTGAATCTGGATGACAGCCTCGTTGAGGTTGCCAGTAAACCACAAGAGGTGATCGTTGTTGGAAATGTCTTCCAGTACGCCGAAGGTTCCGTTTTTGGACAGTTCCCGAACTCCACTGGCGCTAATGGTAATGATGATTTCAACATCACTTTGGGAACGGAGGAGCCCGCGTTGGCCTATCCCGAGGCAAACAACTTCCAGCCAGCCGAAGGTGCAAGGTTAATTGATTCTTCTGTGAATTCAGTTGTTGAGCGAAGTTCGGTGGTTCTACTGAAAAACTCAATTGGATTGTCGCCTAGCAACATTGTTGCTCCGACTCATGATGTTGGTGGCGTACTTCGGGCAGATAATCCTGACTATGCACCTCCGGGTGGAATCGGCGGTTCAGTTTTCAAGGACCGAGGTTCGACTGAGTTGGCTGACTTCAATGGTCCGGTTGCGATTGCCGAAACAGCGAGGGACAATGATGCAGAGGGAATTGATGCTGATCCCGCTGTAAGCTTCATTAACCTTCAAGAAGGTGTTTACAGGGAATTCAGAATTCAATTGCGCGACAATGGTGATTCCTCTGACCCATTCACAGGAATTGGCGTTGATGACAATACCGTCGTTGTTCCTGAAATTCCCGGACTCCGGGAATCAGGGGCCAACATCACTCTGATCGAAAATGATGAGTTGCTGCAGGAAGGGATCGATTATACCTTCAACTACGATTCGACCCGGAACTTGATCACACTGACACCACTGGCTGGTGTCTGGCAGAACGATCGCTCTTATCGAATTGAAATCAACAACGAAGATCGTGATGTGCTGATTGCTCCTTCCAGCAATGTCATTCAGGATGGCGATCAGATGGAAGTCATCGATAGCAATGGCGGCCAAATCGTGTTTGAGTTTGAGGCTGGCTATTCGCTCCTGTTGCCCGAGCCAATCACATTGGTGGTGCCGCAAGCGGGAACCGATATCGGTGGCGTCACGGATGGTGACTTCTTCCAAATCAATGATGGTGTGAACCCAGCTGTTGTCTTTGAATTCAACGACCCCGGCGATACAACTTTGCCAGGATCTGTGCCGATTGAATTGCCTGGGACTCCAACACCAGAGAATGAAACAGACAAGCAGATTTTCCTTGAGGGAATTGCCGCGTCCGTTCGGGCAGCGATTCAGGGTGAAGTTGACAATGGCCGGTTGGACCTCGACGTTGCAGGCGCTGGCGTTCGCGTCGTCTTGGGGGCCGAACCAGGCGCAACAGCTTCGACAGAAAATACTGGTATGCAGCAAATGCCCAGAACCCTCGCACTTCGCGTCCCGACTCAAGGCGTCAGTGCTCTGGGTGGAATTGTTGACGGGGATACATTCCAGGTCGACGGTGGTGGTGGACCTGTTACCTTTGAATTCGACACGGGTAATGGTATCGCTACACCACTCAATCAGATGGTTTCCGTGGTCGATGGTGAAACGGCAGCCGGTACGGCCATTGCGATCAAGGATGCAATTGACAACGCCGGCATTGGATTGAATTCATCGATTGAGGATGATGGATTGTCTGTCTATATGAATCTTCCTCTTGATGGTGCGGCCTCAGTTGAACAGGGGCAATTGGCGTTGGTAGGCTTGAGTCGACCGGCTCTTGATGAAGAGAAAATTATCTTCACCCCGTCCGATGGGATTTCAGATCCTGTTGTATTTGAAATTAATCGTACCGACGAACGTGACGGGTTGGGCAACGAAATCAGTCCTGGAGTGGGTGATGGTGTCACTGCACCGAATATCGCCATTGATCTGAATCGTGCAACGACGGGCGATGACTTCGCAGCATTGGTAGCGAATGCAATTCAGGGACTTAACCCAATCGCGGGCTTGGATCCTGCGATGGTTGAAGTGATTTCTGGTGGTGTACTGCAGGTGGGTGGTGAAGACGGGCTTGGGCTGGCTGTGGATGCTAATTCCATGGAAGTTACCGGGTCGCCATCGGTCAGTGGCCCGTCTACTGTCGAAGTTGCCGGTCCGCTGCTGCTAAGTCTTCCGCTCGTGGGCGGTGCAGGTATCCTTGACGGAAGTGTCATGGTGCTGACTGCTGACAACGGCGACGAGGTGATCTTTGAGTTCAATGTGAACGGATCAGGGGTCGTGATTCCAACGGCCGTACCAGTTCCTTATAACCTGACCGACCCGGTTGATACCGTTGCTGCTAATCTGGCGTTGGTCGTCAATGGAGTCGCCAATCTTGGTATCACTGCTACTGACCTGTCAGGTGGTGAAATTTCCTTTGGGCGGATCAGCGAGTCGCGTGTCAACATTGACGGGGTTTTTGATTTCGGTGGAACGGGGATCTCTGCTCCGGGGCTAAACGGAGCCGAGCTGAAACGTGGAATCGTTAACGATGGTGAAGTTCTGGTAATTAGCCAGGGTGCAATCTCTGTCAGTTACGAGTTCGAGGCAGTGGCTGCTGGTGGCGGTGTTGCAACTGGAAATGTTGCTGTGCCGTTCACTGCGGAAAGCACACCAGGGCAGGTCGCACTTGCTCTTGCTTCAACGATCAATAACAACAAGCTGGGGCTTGCAGTGGAAGCGGTTGCTGAGCTTGATCCAGCAACAGGAATTGCCAATGGCAAGGTCCTGTTGAATGATAAGCCGGGCACAGTCGTTGATATTACAGCTGCTCCAACTCTCGAAAAATCTGGTGTTCCCGGTGGTGCAACAGCAATTAGTTATTCACCGTTGTTCGGGACCAACGAGATCAAGTTGGCGATGATCGACGCGATCAACTCTGTGAACCTACCGGGCGAACCTGCTGTGACTTCGTTGTCAGCAGAAGATCGAGGTGGCGATACATTCTTTGTTTCCAATGCTTCGCTGTTCCGCGGGGTAGCTGCTGCAGGTGGCTCCGTAGCGAACTTCTCATTGCCTGGCGTGCAGGATCTCGCTGGGAATAAACTGGAAGCGAACCGGCCCGATTTCTCCACCCGCTTCACCATACTGATGCCAACGGCCCAGCTGGATTTTGGTGATGCACCTGATCCAGTCAACTTGGTCAACGGACGGTACCCAACCAAATTGGTTAGTAACGGTCCAAGGCATGTCGTCGGGAATGGCCCGCTGTTGGGTGATACGATTGATGCCAACTTGGATGGCTTGCCAGGCATCACCGCTAATCGTGACGATGTTGCGATCGCGGTAGAGCATGACAGCACCAGCCTGTTTTCAAGTGCTCTCGCCAATGGAGGTGCCGAAATCACGATCAATACACCTGGTGGTTCAGATCCGGATCTCTGGGATGGGGACACATTCACCCTTGATTTGGGGACCGCTCAAGCAACGTTCGAGTTTGATGTGCTGGTTGACAATTCAGGAGCCTTTGATGAGGACAATTTCGCGATTCGCCCCACCGTCAGTGACTCCGCATTGTCCATTGCAGAGGCAATTCAGGTCGCCATTATTGAGGCAAGGTCTGAAAGTGACTTCAAATTCAATCCTGCTTCTGTAGTGATTTCTGGAGATGCGTCATCGGCAACCGTCAATGTCAGTGCGGATGATGAAGATGGTGTTAGCTTTGTCAGTGATTTCAATCCTCTTGGAGTACTGAACCCGGGTATCTACTTGCCGATCGAAGTCGATGTTACCGGGGCAGGAGTCCTTGAAGGTTGGATCGACTTCAATGCAGACGGTGACTGGGATGATCCAGGCGAGCAAATCTTGCCGATGTCGTTTGACCCAGCAACACAGGAGCTGCGTGATGAGTTGTTGCCCGTCAATCAAACGGGAGCTGTTTCAAATATCTTTGCTGACACCGGTGGTACCAGCACTCGGATATTCAATGTTGTTGTTCCACCAACGACCCCGATTCCACCTTCAGCCTTGACTACATACGCGAGATTCCGAGTATCGAAAGAGGGTGGTCTTGGGCCTGATGGGCTTGCGTTGAGTGGCGAAGTTGAGGATTACGCAATCCGACTGCTACCAGGCTTGCCGCCAGAAATCCAGAACCCCGAGGTTGTTTACAATCACGTCGACCTGAAAGAAGACGCCTTCTTCGTTGCAAATGGAGTTATTCCCAACGCTTCAGGGCTGCTTGACGGAATTAACGTCAGCGATCCCGATGGGGTTGAGATTTATGTGGAAGACCGTTTTGTGAATAAATTGCTGCAGGTTGATCCAGACGGGACGAGTGGGCCGATTCCACCAACCGATGCCGGACGCCTGAGCGTTGCGGCAGACGGGACGTTCAACTTCCAGCCAGAGCCTGACTTCAACGGCCCAGTCACCTTCACTGTCCGAGTCGCTGATCAGCCTGCTGATACCACATTACAACTCGTCAATTCGACTCCACTGACTGTCACTCTCAACGTGACAGCAGTGAACGACGCTCCTGTGGCACTCAATCCTCCGGTTGAGGTTGCGAGGGAAATCGATGAGGACCAGCAAGTAGTGTTCAATATTGCTGATGTTGATCCAAATCAGTCTCTCATCGACGGCAAATATATCCCCGGTAACCAGACGTCAGTCGACGAGATGGACCAGCCGATGAAAATACTCGAGGCGGGAGCATGGAACGGGTCGGTGTACCTCTCAGCTCAGGGCGGTAACGTGACCGTCTCAGCCGATGGGACGACCATCACCTATACGCCACCGGAAAATTACAACGCGAACGTAGCGCCGGGAACCGACACATTCACTTATACCGTGATTGATGAGCCAGGTGGTAGTTTCACCCCACAACAGTCCGCGGATTTAGGGACGGTAAATATCACGTTTGTTGCTGTCAATGATCCGCCTTTGGCAGTTGACGACAGCTACAACTCTACGGAAAACCAGAATTTGGTGATTCCACTGAATGGCGTCTTGAATGGTATCGACGGAATCTTCAACAACGATAGCGGCGGACCTAGCGACGAGAATCAAGTTCTGGCTCTGAAGACTGAGGATTTCCCTCAGGACACATCGCAGGGTGGTACCGTTGTGTATGACTCTGGAACCGAGCTGTTGACTTATAGTCCAGCACCGAACTTCAGTGGCACGGACACGTTCACATACACGGCCGTCGATTCCTCTGGTCTCGAATCTGTATTGCCTGCAACGGTCACGATTACTGTGGCCGGGGTTGATGACAGTCCAATCTTCCTAGGCGTTAATGGCGATCCTGGGGTCTCTGCGATTGTTCGGAATGAGGCAAAGGCAGGGGGCGATACTGTCACCTACAACTTGAATACGTGGTTCAGTGATCCCGAAGGTGGATCCTTGACCTACACCTCAGCAACGAACCCGGATCCAACAGCATTGTTTGGCCATGCGGTTGACGCGAATGTGCTCACTCTCGACTTTGCAGCGTTTGAGAACGGTGCTGCAAACCTGCTTGTGACTGCAGATGATGGAGCTTCACAACCGGTCACTGCAGTCATATTGGTAACACTTGTTGATACGCCAGATGGGCCGTTGGTCATCACGGGTCAGAATCCTTTTCCTGTCACGGGAACTGAAGATACGGCAGTGACTCAGAATCTATCTGCTGTGTTCAGTGACCCTGATGGCGATGCGATGACTTATCACGTGACTGAATTGGGATCGTTGGTCAATCCAACGGTGAGCCAGATTCAGAACCACGAATTGGTGCAGGCGATCAGCTTTGCGGGGGATGTAATGACAATTACCCTGCAGCCGAATCAGCATGGTTCAGTGGATTTCAGGTTGGAAGCAGATGATCAGGATCCGACAACGCCAAATGCCGGGCATGATTTCGAGCTGACGGTGGACAGTGAGGAAGATTTCCCTATCGCAGTGAATGACGCTTACAGCGTTCCAATTGGCTCGGCACTGCAGGTGACGAATGTGAGTGAAGCACTGCTGGGCAATGACTATGACCCTGATGGTGACGGGATCACTTTCAACAGTCTGGTAGACGTGCCAACCGAAGGGACGGTTGTCGTCAACGCTGACGGAACCTTCATTTACACCAACGAGCAAGGAACGATTGGTGGAACGGATACCTTCACTTACACGATCGTGGACAGCACTGCCAAAGAGAGCAATGTTGCAACGGTAACCATCACCTTTGAAGCCTCGGCTTATCAGAATCCGACTCCAAACTTAGCAAATGATGTAAATGCTGATGGTTTTGTGACAGCCTTGGATGCTTTGCGTGTCATCAACTTCTTGGATGCTCAAGGTAGTGCGAACGTTCCAGTGAGTGTGATTGGTTCCGCACCACCAGATTTCCTGGATACCGATGGCAACGGTAAGGTCTCGTCGTTTGATGCTCTTCTCGTCATAAACGAATTGGGTGTGCTCGGTGGTGGTAGTGGTGAGGGAGAGTTTGCTGCTCAAACTTCTGCGGGGCTTGGTGTGACTTCAAGCTTCGTTGCGGCAAGCCGCAGTGGCTTGCCTGTCCGTGACATGCAGTTGGCAAATGATCTCGAATTCGCATCGCCATTGGATCAGCTTTTGACCAAGGGCCTCGATTTGAACAGCGCGGCACTTGATTCAGCAGTTCAAGGAATGGAAGTCGCTGATTCAACTGAGGCTGCATCGGCCGATAGTGTGGATGAGGTACTGGCCTCCGTGCTCGATGAAATCGACATAGCTCTAACGGTTGAGTAGCGAGTGCACAGAAGCAGGGTACCCGCCACTGGTGTTATCCTGCTGAACCGTCTGAGCACCGTGGAACACGAATAAACCCGGCTGGCAACCTAAGTTGCCGGTCGGGTTTTTTTATGCATTGAGAACCGTGTTTCTTGCTTTTTGCCGGCCAAGCCTTCTGGCTTGGTTGCCAAGGCGACCTGCGAAATGGTGGCTTGGCACCTCCCTGACTTGCCTCCCCTGAAGGGGCGCAATCGAGGTTCCAGAAAAAACGGCTCTTTTTTCCAAGATTTGCTGATAAATGCTGACGCGCAAACTAAATTGGTCTGCCTCCGGATTCTGACGGTTTTGTCGGTCATTCTGGAATTCGCATTTTTATCATTTTTATTGATTTTGTCGTTTTTCTTGGCACTCTTTTCAGGTGATTCTTCCCATGAGCAAAAGACGCAACCCTCGCAAACGCAGTGTGTCCGCATCCTCGCGGCAACTTCGGCATGAAGCGCTGGAACGCCGCGAATTGCTCGCGGCAGAGGTAGCCCATCCTGTCTTCGCTTCAGGCACCTCTCAGGATTACATGGACTCATGGTATTCGGGGAACGCGAATGGAAGTCGCTCAGGCGGCGATATAAACCTGACCAACCGTCGTTGGACGAATCCGGTGGGCGGGCCAAGTCCGGATATTGGCGATGCCGCGACGGTTACCTGGGGGATCGTTCCTGATGGAACATTGGGTGACAGTGATCTGGATGATGAATTTGACGATGCAAGTAATCTGATCGCCTTCTTTAACGGTATCTATGGCGACAATGGATCAACGACCGTCATCGGTCAATCATGGTTCCCATTGATCGAACAAGCTTTTGATGAGTGGTCCCTCAACACCGGGATTAATTTTCAATACGAGCCCAATGACGATGGCGTGACGCAAAGCAACTCGGCGACTTCGCGTGGTGTTGCAGGTGTTAGGCCCGACATCCGTTTATTCGGGGGCCGCCTCGATGGTAACTTTAATACCTTGGCTTTCAATTACTTTCCAAATGCTGGCGGCAATGTTGGCCTCGATGGCGACATGCTGATCGATACCGATGACATCTGGTTTCAAGTTAACAGCGATAACGCAACCGGTCCTAATCGCGGTCTGCACAACCTGCTCGTTCATGAAGCTGGTCATGGGATCGGGTTGGGGCATGTGATCCCGGTAAACCAAACCAAGATCATGGAGCCTACCATCAGCCAGGCGTACCGAGGGGCACAACATGATGATGTGCTTGCAGGGCAAAGTCTTTACGGGGACCGATTTGGGGATAATGATTCGTCACTAACCGCTACCGATCTGGGGACTTATACCGGAATATCACTGACCGTAGATAATGTTTCAATCGATCAGGATAACGACACGGATTGGTACAGTTTCGATGCCACTGCAGGGACCTCCATCAGTCTCTCTGTCTCACCCGTAGGCGAACTGTACGATGTCGGTCGGCAAGGCGGCACTGTTCGTACGGTAAATACAAAACTCAACAGCGATTTACGATTTACGGTATTCGGCCCAAGTGGATTAATTGAGTCGCGAAATGCAACGACGTTAGGAGCTAGGGAGTTCATCTCTGGATTAACGCTAACGGAGACAGGTACTTATCTCGTGCAGGTTGCTGGGACAGCAGTTTTGGGCTCGGGACCGCCAAATGGCGAACAGACGCCCACACAGCTTTATTCACTTGCTATCTCGGATCAGTTGAGCGGCCCGCGATTGATTGCGGTTCGGCCAGACGCCGGTGAGTTATTGTTGGAGGGTGATACTCTTAACACTGCTCCACAAACCTTCAATCTATTGTTCGAAGGTGGAGTGGATGTCGATGAAGCAACAATCAACTCGGATACCATTAAGCTTGTTCGAAGCGGTACGGATGGAACGTTTGGTGATGGCAATGAGATTGAGGTGGCCTTGGGTTATGTCGGTCTCGCAGAGCCGGGTAACACCGATCCTGACAATCTGCAGAGAATTGTTGTCCGGGCAGCAAGCAGTGCATCATTCAATGCAAAAGATAGCTCCGTAGCATTTCCAGATGATCTTTATCAGATTCGAATCACTGGATCTGGTGACAGTCCACTCGCAAGTCAGGCGGGCGAGGCTTTTAATGCTGGTGAGGACTTTGAACTTACCTTCCGCCTTGATCGTGGCGCGCAAGTTGTGTCAGTTGTGCCGCAACCTGTGAATCGTAATACACAGGAGTTGGTGTTCAGTGGAGCTGACGGTGATTACCGCTTGGTATTCGGTGGTGAAGAAACAGACCTGCTGAATGTGGCCGACACCGATGTGCAAATCATGGCTGCGTTGAACGCATTGCCTAATGTGCGGCCAGGTGATATCGAAAATACTGGTGCTCACAAGTTCCTCTTCACAGGGCATTTTGCTGGAGAGCAAGTTGAACTGCTTCAGGTGACTGACCGCACGGGTATCAACGGCACCATTGAAGCGGTTCGCCTCGATTCACTGAGCCAAGCGTCAAATCAGATCACCGTCCATTTTGATGACCAAGTATTGGAAGATGCTCAGGTTACTGATCCAGCCTTCTATCGGCTTGTTAATACGAATGTGACTGATGCCAGTTCTGATGATCTGACGATGCTGCCTGCCAGTGTGACTTATGATCCGGTCAACAATAGCGCGGTTCTGTTTTTTGCTTCTGATATCCCGGAAGGAAATTACCGTCTGGATGTGGGCACTCCACAGTTTGATAATTCGACGTCTGCGAATGCCATCCAGATCGGATTACTGACGGATGATCATGACTATGCAGAGTCCGGGTATTTGGGCGATTTTGATGGTCAAAGCTCAAGCAGTTCTGATATCGATTTTTATCAACTCGACCTGCGTGCAGGAGCCAATTTGCAGTTGGATGTCAGTCCGCAAGAGGCTTCATTGGGTGTGCGGATTCGCTTGTTGGATGAGAATGGCACTGAGGTTGATGTGGACGAACCGGCACCGGGTACCACCGCCAGCGTGTCTTTCGTTTCAGCCGCGACTGGTACGTTTTTTGTTGAAGTCTTAAGTCCCGGTGGTCAGGCAGGTCCCTACTTGATCGATTTGTCGGTCGCCGGCACTCCTGTGTCCGCAAGTGATGACAATACAACGACATCGGATGCAACTGACTTGGGAAAACTGGGGGCGGCTTCCTTGACGGTCCTCCGGGATATCACCCCGCAGACGATCCCGTTGCCACCACGCCCTGGTAGTAACGATGAACCTGGGCACCGGCAGTTTGTTCCCGATGATGGGCACACCAATGGTCTTGGGACTACACCAGTGGCCCCGCAAGCAATCGAAAAGGTTGTGTACTACTTCCCGGATACGATGGGAACAGACCCGCTAGGGAATGATTACACGAACCTGCTTACCGAGTCTGAGAAGGACATTGCCCGGATGGCTTTCGAGCTGTACGGCAGGGTATCTGGTTACGAGTTCATTGAATCAACTGAGACAACTTTTGGAGCCGCTGTCAATCCTTTCGGCACTCAAGTTACCTTCATTGGAAAAGGTGATACACGATCGCTTGTGCCGGATGATGATCCCAATGGTTCAACCAGTTGGGGAGGTCCCGGCGGTGTCGTTATGAATGGCAATGTTTGGGATAACTCGAACCGTGCTTTCGGCGACGGTTTCTCAAGAGTTCTGATTCACGAAATCGGACACGCCATTGCTTTGCCGCATGCCTATGGTATCGCTGCGACAATGGGTCAGAACTACATTTCAGACAGTAATGCAGCGGTTTATCCGGGTGACCATGACATCACGCATTTGCAGCGATTCATCCCATCTAATAGTACCGACATTGATGTGTACCGTTTCGAGGTTTCAGAACCGGGAAGGGTGAAAATCGAAACGACTGCAGAGCGATTGAGCAATCCTAGTCTTCTCAATACAGCTTTGAAACTCTATCGCCAGAATGGCAATGGTACGGTAGAACTCGTAGCACAGAACGACGAATATTTTGGAAACGATGCATTCATTGGTTTTGATGCCGAGCCGGGTAACTATTTCGTCGGGGTTAGCAGTACAGGGAACACAGATTACGACCCTCTGGTACCCGATTCGGGTTATGGCGGCTTCACTGATGGTAGTTACGAACTGAAGCTCACTTTCGCTGCGGAGAATGTTGAGGCAGCCATTCGGGATACCAACGGTACCGTCTTCGATGGTGATGCTGACGGTAAGCCGGGCGGAGTCTTTTCGTTCTGGTTCCAGTCGAGTGACCAAGCGACAACGATTTATGTTGATAAGGTCAATGACAGTACCGACTCGGTCGATGGATCTGGAACACTTGCTGACGCTTACGACAACCTTGGGTTTGCACTGCGGCAAGCAGGTACTCGGATCGTCATCCCGACACTTCCCAGTGATCAGCCCGATTATGCATTTCTTCACGGGCAGACCTTCAGTGTGAAGGATCAGTTGGGTGTAAGCGCTGTGTTTACATTTGGTACCGCTCCTACCGAAATTAATCTAACAGCTGATGTTCTTCCGGGTGCTGTGGCTCAGAAAGTATTAGCATCAGTCACTGCGGCAGGTTTGACCGCATCGGCAACTGGCAGTTTGGTGCAGTTCGACCAGATCGATACGTTGGATCTGTCGGGTTCCGAAACACTTCTCCAGACACCAAATCTTGTGCAGGTCATCGGTGGCGGTGGACTGGACCAGAATCTCGATACGCTTGAGGACAATCAGGCTTATGAAGTCGGTTTGGATGTGGCTGGGTTGAGTTTGGAAGATGGTGCAGAACTGCTTGTGCCGCAGGGTGTCACCCTGATGCTGCATGCAGGCGCGTTGCTAAAGCTTCGCAAGGCAAATCTTGACGCTGGCACCTCTGCTGCAACAATCTCAAGATCGCAATCATCGATTCAAGTGCTTGGAACTCCCGAGCACTCGGTCTTTCTACGGTCTTATCTCGATGATTCCGTTGGGGGAGATTCAGACGGTGTCGGTGTTGGTCCAAGTTCTGGGGACTACGGTGGAATTGTATTCCGCGCAGATTCCGATCTTGAAGATCACGGCATCTTTTTGAATTACGTCAACCACGTCGATATCAAGCACGCTGGTGGTAAAGTGTTTGTGGCCGCGCAGGAATCAGTTTATTCCCCGGTTCATATGATCGACGCTCGTCCCACAGTATCGTTCAACTTCGTCACCGAAAGTGATGACTCAGCACTGTCTGCAAGTCCGGACAGTTTTGAAGAGAGCTTCTTTGATGGTAACCGCGAGCGAATTGGACCCGATTTGAATGGGAACTTCCTGCTTGGTAACACAATCGATGGATTGTTCATTCGTGTTGAGACTCAACTTGGAGCAACACTCGATAAACTCACTGTTGCCGGGCGATTTGATGATATCGATATCCCGCACATTCTGACCGAGAATTTGATCATTGAAGGGGCCGCTGGAGGCGCAGAGCTTGACCCGTCCGGAGACCTGACCTCGCGGGTTGCTGGCCGACTGGTAATCGATCCGGGTAGCGTCGTTAAATTTGCTGAGTCACGAATCGAAGTTGAACGCGGCGCGGCGGCTCTGGTTGCTGAGGGAAACAAGAATCTACCTGTCGTGTTCACCTCGCTTTACGATGATCGTTACGGCGGTAGTGGTAACTTTGATACGAACAGTACGCCCGATACACTCCCCACGCCGGGTGATTGGTCCGGCCTCTATTTCGGGCAAATGACCTCCGGCAGTCTTGACCACTCAATCCTGTTGTTTGGCGGTGGTCTGTCAGCAATTGAAGGTGGTGACGCAACGTTCGGTGCGATTGAGATTCATCAAGCGAACATTCGCGTTGCGAACAGCTTGCTGCAATTCAATGACGACGGTGCTGATAATAGTAACCGTAATGGGCGCGGGTCAAATTCCGGAGCGACCATTTATGTTCGAGGCGCACAGCCCATCATCGTCGATAATACGATCGCTGATAACGCAGGTCATGCGATTGACATCAATGCGAACTCACTGCGTGCAGAAATCTCTCGTGATTCGGGACGCGCAACGGGGGCGGCTGACCGATATTTTCAGTTTGATACTAACTCCGGTCCACTGATTCGCTTGAATCGAATGGAGAATAACGACGTCAACGGTATGGTTGTTCGCGGAGAACAGATGAACACCGCGGGTGTCTGGGACGACAGTGACATCGTTCATGTTCTCGAAGATGAAATCAGTATCACCAATCTGCACACGCTAGGTGGCTTGACGCTTCAAAGCAGCAATAGTGAAAGTTTGATCGTCAAGTTGAGTGGTAATAATGCGGGTATCACCGCAACCGGTTTCCCTCTGGATATCAATGATCGCGTGGGTGGGACACTTCATGTGCTGGGGACGGTAGGGCATCCTGTGGTTATGACCCACATTGGGGATGACAGTGTCGGTGCTGGATACACACCTGCTGGTGAGGTGATGTTCAATACCAACAACAGCGCAGCTGTTACAGTGGGCGCCTCGGGTGGATGGCGTGGGCTGTTATTTGACGAATTCAGTAATGATCGCAATGTTGCTGTTCTGCGGGAACTTGAGAACCCAATCACCCTCGGGGCAGACGTCAACAATACCCCGGTCGCCTCCGAGTATCTTGGGGTCCTTGCACCAGACCACGTTAGCAGTGATGAAAATCGGCGTTTGGGTTTTCAGGTCAGCGGCTTCATCAGTCCTGACGATACCGAAGATGTTGATGTTTACTCGTTCACTGGTACTGCTGGGACTCCAGTCTGGATCGATGTCGACAATACCAATTTCGCACTTGATGCTATTGTCGAAGTTGTCAGTTTGACAGGCGTCGTACTGGCTCGATCTCAGCGTTCAGACAGCCCCAGTGCCCCTGGTGATGTCGATGCGAATACGCTGACGCAAAACACTTATCTTGGTGGTGACCACTACACCCAAAACTTTCGTGATCCCGGCCTGCATTATGTGTTGCCAGGTACGGTGGGGCAGGAAGGAACGTATTTCATTCGTGTTCGCAGTAATCCAAGAACTGCAGCATCCGTCACGGAGATGAATGGTGAGAGCAGTGGTCAGTATGCGTTGCAGGTCCGTTTGGATCAGGTCCAGGAATTCCCCGGTTCAACAGTCCGTTATGCCGATATCCGCTTCGCAAGCACGGGGATTGATGTCCGAGGTTTGCCAGCTCACAGCCCATTAGTAGGTGAAGCAGGCGAGCTACCGGGCAACAATGACGCCTTCGCGAATTCTCAAGTACTCGTGAATCTGCTCGAAACAGATGTCGCCGCGCTCAATATCGGCGGTGAACTGACTTCCTTTACCGACATTGACTGGTATCGATTTGACTTGAATCAAACCAGGTCTGAGGGTGGTGGAGATGGGCCGAACAGCATCGGGGTCGTTCTCGATCTGGATTACTCCGATAACGCAGTCCGAACAGATACTACGGTTGCCGTTTACAACCAGAATCAGGAACTGGTCTTCATCGGACGTGAATCCGACATCCAGGATGATCAGCCGAGTGATCCAGCTGATCCCAGCACGGCGACCACCGATTTGAGTCGGGGCTCATTAGGAAAGAAGGATGCCTACATTGGTCCCATTCACCTTAACGCGGCTCCAGAAAATCAGTACTTCGTCGCCGTCATGAGCAATGGCTCTTTACCCAACGCTTTGAATGGTGTCTTTGCCGGTGGTAACGCAGCCAATGGCCTTGTGCGCCTGGAGCCCGTGACCTCGGTTGAACGTGTGGTCGAGGATCACATCGGCAGCACCGGATATGTTGCGAATCCGGACCCAAATCTACTGGGCCCCAATCAGATTGATCCGACCGGTGCCCGTCTCGTTGATGTCACGGCACTTGATAACCATGTAACACCGTATCAGCTTTCTGATGTGGCCTTGTACGTGAAGTCTGCCGGCGCGCTGCACACCGTAGATCCATTTGCGGGTCAAGCTGGGGATTCAACACGAGTCGCGAACATTGAAGACAATATCAAAGATGTGGTCATGCGTTCCGATGGAAGGTTCTTTGGTTACCAAAGTGTTGCCGGAGCCGATGATCAGGTTGGTAACCTGGTTGAGATCAATCCTGCGGATGGATCAGCGATTTCCATTCAATCGGACGAGATTGTCGGACGAAATCCGACGCTCAATCTCACGGATGCTGCACTCGAAGATGTTGCTACCAGCGACGAAGCAGGGGCTATTACCTTCCGTCGTAACGATACAAACGACTACAGTTTGTTCTATGCAGTCCGCGAGACGGATGCACTGGATCCAGCAGTGGCCACAACCAATTCCAAGCTTTACAGTGCCGACAGCACCACAGGCTCGGCTGCCGGACGCGAGCTCGGTGACATACAACCAGCCGGTGTCACGTTTGCAAGCCTTGTGTTCCCAATTCCTTTCGTGGATGCCACTCCCAATGTCGCTGCTGTTGATGTTGAATCGAAAATTCCAGGTGCTGATGGGAATTTTACGATCATTATCACAGAGGCGAATGATGATTCGACGATCAATGCCGATCCGGCCACTGGCATCATCGAGATCAGGCTTGATAATGACCCCAATCCCACCGCTGGTGGACTTGTTGACCTCATCAATGGCGATGCCATAGCTCGGCAGATGGTTGTTGCTAATGTGAGAGTCGCTGACGGTCTGACTGGCCCTGGCCAGGCAGCCGATGTCGATGGCACTGTTGCGGGAACGTACGACGGTATCTTTGGAGTCGATGGACCCACGGTGCCGTTATTGGGCCTTGATGGTCCACTCAATGGCCGAGTCACGGGGCTTGCCTACGCTGATTTTGATGGATTGGCTTTGTTGGGTGTAACCGATGCTGGTGAAGTCATCGCGATCGATGATACATCTGGTGCCGTTGTTGCTCGTGCTGATTTCGGTGGTTTATTGCCTGGGGATTTTGAATTTCAGGGCTTGGCACTGGGGCCGCAGAATGTTGAGGGTGGTGCTTATCAGAATACACTGTTTGCCATTACTCGTAGTGGAAGACTTCATGCAATTGACCCGCTACAACTGTTAGTTGGAGCAGATCTTTCATCCGCAGTAACGCTTCAGAATGCTTTGCGACCCATCTTCGATACCACTGGCGACGGTGTCGCTGACTCCTCGTCCGTCGATACAGGTCGAATGAATGTCGAGGGGCTCGCCTTTTCGCCACTCGACTTTAATATGTGGCATGACACCGAGCGGCGTGGAGGTGATGCGGGACATGGTGTTAATGCTTCTCCTGATTCCTCGCGCGAAGGCGCTCAGGGAGGCACCAGTCTCTACTTCGGTATTGAGGCAGCTGGTGGAGGAACTCAGCATGGAATTCTTAACTCGGACATTGCAGATGATCTTGCCAGTAATCCTCTGATTGCTGGAACTTACAACATGCCGGGAGGTGGTTATGGATCGCTGGAGACTGACACCTTTGATTTGGCGGGATCGAATTATCACGACCGGCCGACCCTTTACTTCAACTATTTCTTGGGAACTGAAGCATCCAATGGTGCCTTTGACGATTTCCGTGACAGTGCTCGCGTTTTCATCAGTGAGAACGGAACAGATTGGGAACTTGTAACAACCAATAACTCAGCTCTGAATCAGGAACTTGCAGCTTTCAAATCACAGTTTTCTGATGACGGACTGAACTCGGCGACACCTCGTCCTGAGAACCAGCAATTGCGTCAGGAATTGCATGATAATACGGGACAATGGCGCCAAGCTCGTGTTGATTTATCCACCTATGCGGGAAAGTCAAATTTGCAGTTGCGATTTGACTTTAGTACCGCAGGTAGGATGAGCGAGACGTTTAGTCTGGGCGTTGATGATGATGGTGGCGCAGATCACAGTATCAATGCTACATTTGGCGAACTTTCTGATGAGCCTAACAATCGTCGTTCAATCCGCAGCACCAACAACAATCATGAAGGGTTTTACATCGACGATATCATCGTCGGATATGCAGAACGTGGGGAGATGGTGACGGGTGCCGTAGCGGACCCGGCAATTGTTCAGGTGGCTCCTAATCCTGTTGGATTTAACAATCCAGCCTTTGGGCAATACCAACTTGAGGTCAGACGCACCGAGGACCAGTACATCGTCTTCGAGGAAGGTGCTGCCCCTTACGTTGATTCCACCAGAGTTTTTGACACTGATCTGCGGTATGTCGTAGAAGACGTTCTGAATGAAGCCGGTGACGCAGCAGTCGATGCCTCGATTGTTCCCAGCGGTATTGATGCCGATCGCAATCGCGAGCGACCCCAAGGCGTTTTCATCATTGATTCGAACTTCATTACGGACTCACAAGTTCGCGGGGTAAACATCCAGCCAGGTGTGACGCAGGCGGGCGGAAACGTACCGCATCCCGGATCAGTGATTCAATTTCCTCAGCTGAATGCTGAGAATCTGGTACCCGGTGTTGTTGTCCAGAACAATGTGATCGCAGGATCATCCGGGATCAGGTTTGCCGGTGAAGCGGCAGCGAATCCAAATCGTCCCGTCAGCTTCGGAAGAATCATCAATAACACCATCGTGGGTGATGGTGGAACCGGTGTTGGTGTCAGCCTGGAAGGTCGAACCAGTCCGACCCTGATCAACAATCTGTTGACTGATTTGGCAAACGGAATCAATGGCACCGGGATTCAATCTGTCGTCAAATCCAACTTCTTCCAAGACAATAACAACAATGGAACGACCGGTACGGATGCGATCTTGGCTGCTGCCGGTGATCCGTTGTTCCTTGATGCCAGCAATGGCAACTACATTCTTGAGTCTGCTTCGCTGGCGGTTGACAGCTCGCAGAACACCGAGCAGGACCGACTGAACTACCTTAACTTCAAGACTGAAATTGGACTGCCGGCCTCTCCAATCTTTGCGCCGGATCGCGATATCTACGGACAGCTGCGAGTTGACTCGAATGCCGGTCTAGGCGGTGGTGGCTCCGCAATCTTCAAGGATCGAGGTGCAACCGATCGAGCCGATACCGACGCGCCTTACGCGGTTCTGTTGAATCCTGTTGATAATGATGCTCTTGGGGAAGACACTGATCCGACAACCACCATCGTGCGGGTGACGGATCCTCTCCTCGAAAACTTCACCATCCTGCTTGGTGATGGGCCAGGACCAAATTCGCCGTTCCAGGGGACAGGCGTCGACAACCAGACGGTAGACGATCCAAATGATCCGAATATCTCGACACGAGCGATTACCATTTCACGGAATCGTGAGTTCCTTGAGGAAGGCGTTGATTACAACGTTGGTTACAACGAGTTGACGGGTGTCTTGTTGTTGACACCTCTGTCCACACTTTGGGAGCCCACTGGTGTTTATACGATTGAGCTCGATAACACTCTGATTGCCGACCGCGTCGGTAATCGATTGCGACCTAATCAAACCGATGGTTCGACTCAGTTCACCGTGATCATGCCCCAAGTAGAGATTGATTTTGGTGATGCCGATCCCTCCTATGCAACGCTGATCGCTGACGATGGTCCACGGCACGCAATTATCGATGGCTCAACGCCGCGATTGGGTAAGTATGTCGATGGTGAATTCGATGCTCTCGTGATCGATCAGGATGACAACGCGATCGTTGATGTCGCTGGGAATGCGGGAGAGCCTGGTGATGGGCCGTTCGTGGTGATCGGGTCGGGGACGCCGCAGGTAACCGTCGACTTGACTGTGTTGCCAAATGTAGGTGACACGTTGTCCGTGACCACCGAGTCGATGACCCTTGTGTTTGAACTGGTGCCGGAAGGTGGAAGCACAACAGGATTCGGTCGAATCCCAGTGGTTTACCCAACTGGGGCAACCGTGAGCGACATCGCGGACTTGCTCGCTGGCAGTATGCAAACTGAATTTGCCGTCGAATATTTCCAAGGAGCCGTTACTCATACGCCGGGTACCACGCAAATAACGCTGGATGCACTGGATGACGAGGAC
>Ga0315320_10000562_pt1 | contig 30557 bp, 23 predicted proteins | sample M140m21515metaG_FD_203458 | JGI IMG/M metagenome (GOLD analysis project Ga0315320, IMG submission 203458) | Ammonia-oxidizing marine archaeal communities from Monterey Bay, California, United States - M1 40m 21515 | ecosystem: Environmental > Aquatic > Marine > Coastal | place: USA: California... | reverse complement strand
GTGGTAAGTCGATGCCGCTTTTGAACAATCGACTCATGATATTAATGATGGCAGATCGTGCCGAAGAAGCATCCAGTGTCAGGGGCGAATTGATCGAAGCCGCATGGGATGATGCAACCGTGCTGAACGGAGTCGCGTGGGAAACTGCTACGGCAGATAACGCAACTGATTTGGAACTTGCTTTGAAGGCAGCAAAACGCGCTAGCGAAATTCGTGAGGATAAAGACGCAGCGATTCTCGATACGCTGGCACGGTGCCATTACGAACTGGGGCAGCTCGATGAAGCGATTAAGGTGCAGCAGAAAGCTGTTGATCTCGATAGCAATAGGCAGGAGATAACCGAAGCTTTGAAGAGGTATCAAGACGAGAAGGCAGCTGCAGATTCCAACTGAGTTACTCGCTCCCACAGCGACGTGCCAGTAGGACGTGCCAGTAAATGGAGTGGCCGTAAATATTGAACCGTGGAGTCCGGCGCAAGCTAGGCTGCACGGTTTTTAACTGGGCACACACTGTTCGTGCGTAGAATTCTATGCCAAAGATTTAAGGGCGATCTCTCGGTTGTTTTAAAGTTAATGTTTTGACGATTTAGGCTGCCGACAGCATTTGTTGCGCAGAACACAACGGCTGGCGGACGGTAACATGATGGATCTCATTAGCACGCTGCTATTTTGCCTGTTTCCCGTTCTTTTAACCATTACGACTATTTTGTACTTTCTATCTTTCGTGAAACACCTCCAACGCGGCCAAGATGAAGCAGGCAAAGTTGATTTGGCAGAAACTGCAAAAGTCGGATATTCGAAAGAACCCCTATGTCGACCCTTTTGCGGTGGAGGCTGGTGACAGCAGGAAAGTGTCGCGATTTTGCGGCTCCTGTGGAGCCACGCTCCAGAGCGGAGTCTGCGAGAACCACTTGTGCAATAAATAGCAGTTGCGGTGATAGAGGTGATGATGCCTGATGGAAGATGCGTTTCAAGAGCAGCGGCAATCACGCTCGGTTACTGACCCCTTTTCTTTGTCCGAGTTTTGAGCGACTTGGTGCGGCCCCTGTCCTGTCGGGATGCCACTGATCAGTGAGCTGCAACGCAAATATGGTGACAAGGTGCGTTTCATCGGAGTCACCAAAGAGGATGAGGATGTTGTGACCCAGTTTTTCGGTTTGGTTGCCCCCGCTGGAAAAACCTGAGATGAAGTGATTGACTATCGGTTGGCATTGGATGACGGACGTTGGACCAACAATGCTTACACGCGGACTGCTAAGAATAATGGTATGCCATCTGCATTCATTGTCGGCAAGGATGGGATTATCGAGTGGATTGGTCATCCCGGCAGTATCGACCAACCGCTACAGATTTCAATTGATTCCCACACTCAGCAGGAATGTGGAAAGCACACGCTCTGCCGTGAAGTCAGTCCGAGGACTGACTTCACGGCTTTCTTTTTTCTTCGCGGGGCGTGATCACTCGCCGCCTTCGTGGGAAGTGGGGTACCAGCGTTCTGTGTAAATCGTCCCGTAGCCATTCTCATTGCCGTTGGCGACGAGGTAGTCATAAAGTGTCTCTCCTGATTGGAGAGCCGGGAGACTCTTGAGACTTGGCATCTCCAAGTGTTTGCCATTGTCATCAACAAGGTGCAAGCGGAAGAGAAGTGCATAGCGACCGTCAGGCTCTCTTCTCCAAAGCTCTGGGAAAGCTCCCCTTAACGAGACGGGATACCACTCACTGCCAAATGAACGATCCACGATTCCCATGGCGCTGATGGGTGTGTCGGAGGATCGCGAGGTGCCCTTGGTTTGCCAAGTACCGGTGCGTTGATCGAATATTTCAAGAACAACCCTTTGACCAGGCTGAGGTGTCAGTCCAGTGAAGGTGATTGGCTGGTCGCTGCTCGGATGAGTACTGCCGCCAAGGGGCTGAATGGTACAGCCGCTCAGGACAGTGAGCATGCAGATTCCCAAGGTAATGGTTGTGATACGTGTCAGTGCTGCTTGAGTCCAAACGTGGTGGGTGTTCATGGTTTTAGCCTTGATCTGTGTTTGGGGTGAGGTGTTCGCTGTTGGTTCCAACAATCTGCACAGAGTGCATGAAGTGTGGATATTCAACAGATCGCAGGAGTCTGCTTCGTCCCGACATTTGTGATGCCAACTTTATGAAACTTGACAGAGAACACACCACACTATGCTGTTAGTGCCCAAGTTTTCTGCTGTAGAATCAGTGTGCTGCTTCACCCATATGTGGCCCGCATTTGGCAGCTTTGAGGCCTGTTTGGATTGTCCTTCACCCGGCACTTGATCGCGATCTGTCGATACAAGAGGGCTCAGCAGTCATGGAGAATCTTGTTCAAACGCAAACTCTTTTTGCACTTGGTGTTGCCACGATAACTCATGCCGAACACGCATCTAGACCAACTTTCTGCTGGCACTTTGATAAGGCCGCGCCGCACGATACATGCCGAAAAAATCATTCATGCGGTGACCAGACAGCCCAAGACGCTTGCCTCGATTCCTTCTTGCGAGCGAGTTGCATCCGCAGTGGGCTTTTGCCTTTGACGAAGCATCCCTGAGAGGATTCGAACCTCTAACCTTCGGCTCCGGAGGCCGACGCGCTATCCAATTGTGCCACGGGGACGAATTCAATCCATGAAACGTGCAGAATCAGTCAGGCAAAGCAGAGGCTTCAAGTTTAGTGCCAACGATGGGGAGCGGGTAACTGATGCGTCACTCATGCCATGGTGCCCCCGAGTCGCGAGGGTCAAAAGTCGATTTGATCGATCTAAAAAAGACGATTTGGGCTCCCGCAGCGCGGGTGGCCCTGCGACTGGGGCGTGTTTGTGATGCTGTTCAATTGCTCATGGATAGCGATTTAAATCCACCCTGCGGAGGGGGTGGCTTTTGGATTCACGCGTGTTTTCAATTCACCAGCCGTGAGTTGCGTGCTATCTTATAGGGAACTTTTGGATGAGAAGCTTGATTGAAAGATGAGATTGCGAAACGAAAAACAGCGTTCCGGTGTGTCAATGAAACCACTACGGTCTCGGTTTGGATTTACCATGATCGAGCTTCTAGTGGTCATTGGGATTATCGGGTTGCTTATCGCGATGCTGCTTCCTGCTGTTCAGGCGGCTCGTGAAGCGTCTCGGCGTACCGATTGTTCCAATCGTGTGCGTCAATTGGCGCTTGCCACTCACATGCATCACAACGCATTCAGGTATTTCCCGCCTGCCCGCTACGAATCGAGGCCAGACGCGGCTCCCTATGACCAATGCGGGTTGGAAACACCCACGTGGTTGGTTCGCGTCATGCCATTCCTTGAGCAGGTGTCGCTTGCTGAAAAGTGGGACCTTTCCAAACCTTGGCACGAGCATAGCGAAAAGGTGCGGACCGTCGTGCCCGATGTTTTTCTTTGTCCGTCGCGTCGCAGTGGCACAAGTCCCATTGGGATTCGAGATCTGCGAACAACCGTGGATGGAGAGGGTGGCAGGTTGCCCTGTGGGTGTCCTATCCCACCCCGTCCCCGAACGGTTTCTATGAGTGTCACTGGAGCTCTCTGCGACTACGCTGGAAATCACGGTGATTTGACGCCAGGAGCGACTGGAGATCCCACCGATTTTTATTTTGGAGGCAACGGCACGGGGGTGATCATCAGTGTCAGACCAAATTGTAAGAACGGCGAGGCAATCAGCCCCGCTGACCGTATACGCATGGCATCCGTAAGTGATGGGACATCAAGCACTTTCCTGTTTGGTGAGAAATTTGTTCCATCGAAAAAGCTTGAGCAGTTCCCATTTGATTCTCCGGCCTACGATGGCGATCACTTGCCGGCTTCCTGCCGCTTGGCCGGACCAGGGTTGCGGTTGGCGAATGGCCCACGCGATGTGCTGGCAGATATGTTCTCGTTTGGAAGTTGGCATCCGGGGGGAACTCACTTTGCGTTAGTGGATGGCAGCGTGCGTTTCTATAGTTCACAAACTGACACAAAGGTCCTTGGGTCCTTGGCGAATCGACGTGACGCACGTGTTGTCGAGTTGACACCGTGATCAAGTTCGATGGAACAAAGTGGGGGATTCTGCTTGGAGCCACTGTATTGCTTGCGACCGTGGGTTGCGGTAAATCCGTTGGTCCAACGTCGGGCGTCGTTCGGTTTGATGATGGGACGCCGGTCACATCCGGCAGTATCGAGTTTCGTAGGCTGAGCGATAAAGCACGCTTCGCCAGTCGCATCGACCCTCAGGGGATGTTCCAGCCCACCAGTCTGGACGATGAAGTTGGTTTGCCCGCCGGAGCGTACGAGGTCGTCGTCGTTCAAATTGTCCTCACTGAGGACTTGGCTCTCGAAGCCCATACGCATGGTAACACCGTGCCCCGACGGTATGCCGATTACTATACCAGCGATCTCAAAGTCGACATTGCACCCAATCAGACCAAGCGGATCGAAATTGTGGTGCCAGTCGATGCTGCCCAGTGATCTTTGCCCAGTGATCGCGTTACATTCCACGCGTTGCTTTTCTTTCGACGGTTTAGCAGAGTCTGCCCTCTGCAATCCAAAAACCTTGAATGTCCATCGGTTGCTAGTCATTCCGGCAGCTGCGCCAGATTTCTTGGCTGCCGCTGAACTCAAATGTATTCGGATCGAAGCTGTCGTGGTCTTGTGGCTTGGTGCATGAATCGTGATGCAAGTGTGATGGTGGGTGTGGTGTTGTCACTCACCGTCAGTGTCGGCTTTCTGCCAAAAGTTCGTCAGTCGTTCTTGGGGCTTCACACCGAGCGGGAATTGTTGGCTGTATTCATGATCTGCAATACCTCCGAATTGTCGTAATGCTTCATGGATATGCTCGGGACGCACGCGGATTCCGTGGTCATCAGCCGTCTTCAATGTTTCAGGATCCAGCGGGAGAGCAAATTGTTGTTCATCAGTTGCACCAATCACTCGGTTGCCTTCAATTCCGGGGCCGAGAAACATAGTGGATCCGATGGACCAATGGTCTTTTCCGTTGCCTTGGTTGTAGTTCGGAGTACGCCCCATTTCGCTTTGTGCGATCACGACAATCTTCTCACGGATGTTCAGTTCTTCAGCGCGGTGTAACGCATAAGCGATTCCCTCCAGAAACTCTGGGATCAGCTTCATTTGATCTGCGTCATTATTGGCGTGGCTGTCGAACTGGCCAATTGAGAGATTTGCAGAAACGCAGACTCCAGCTTTAAAGGAGGCTAAAGCGATTTCTGCTTGCTGGGCAAGTCTCGCTTTTGGAACCTGGTTGGGAATATGGGGTGTAACACGTTTCAACGCTTTTGAGTTTACTTGCGCGGCATACAGCATGCTTTCCGCGCGTTTTCGACGTGGTAGCAGCGACTTGGTCCCACGGTCCGTTTGTTGTTGTTGCAAAGCTTGCTCAATACGATCCAGTGCGAAAGGGTCGTGATACGGCGATTTGGGATTGCCCTCAATCGAGTCCGCGTTTGCGATACGTTTGAGCGATGGTAGATACGGAACTCTCGCTTTGGCAACCAGATTTCCCGTGGCGGAATAATTTCCGAATGTCAAGAACGAAAGCGGGCATGAAGCACCTTGGCATGCTGCTACCAAAGCTGCAAAGGTGGGATAAGCGAGGCTGTCAAGCTTTCCTGTGGCCATGTAACGGGAACAGGGTGAGTGATTGTTCACTGAATAATCCAGCCCATTAAGCACTAGCAACTCAGAACCAAATTCCGCGTAGAAATCTTCGTTGCTCAGCCCGGTCTTTTTGTGTCGTGATGTGGGCGCGAATCGGTGCTTTCCATGACTCAGGATCTGTTCATCGGTGTACAGTCGATTGATCTGATCTGTCCCTTTCGGATCCATCAAGTAGGTGGTGTCCCACCCGCCTGATGCATTGAATACCAAATAGTAGGGACCCTCGTAGGGAGGTAATTCCTGCTCCTCATCGCTTGCTGAAAGCGCTGGGATGGGTGCAGCCAGCCCTAACCCAGTCAAGGCGCAGCTTTTCAGGAAGTCACGTCTCATCGTTCGTTACCGTGTTGGTGTGGGATGGGAAGACTGGGATCAGGTGCGTACGAATACAAAGCGGCAAGCATAAGCGTCGGTGCTCCGCCGTGTCTGCGGTTACTCATAAAGAAATTCATGTTGCCGGATGAGATATGTCACGACGGCTCGCCACGCTCGCACCGTGTAATGTGGATCTGGAACAGGTTTCTCGAGTCCCTGTCGACAACTCCATGTTTCGCGTTCGTCGAACCCGCCACTCTCTTGGGCATCGGAAATGACTCCGGCAAACAAATCAAAGGTGCGTGCTACTTCAGTTGATGTTTCGGCGTCATCACGACCCAGCACATGTTGATGCAGATGAACAATCGTAGCACGGATTTTCGCGTCAGTCGCAGCAGATTTACCCGGTACTGCATCAGGGTCGATGTTTGGAAACAAAATCCGATCGGGTTTCTTACGGCTGAAGTCGAGTGCAACATTCCGACAGGCAACATCATTGGCGAGTGTTCGTTGAATTGCCCCCATGGCTCCGCTCGGGGCGACGGCACGCTGGGTAACTTCTTTTGAATCGATTCCTCCGTAAAGCATGGCTGTCTGGCCTTGAAGGCGTCCTGATGGTCGTCCAAAAACAGCAGTCACTTTACGTTCCAACTGTTCTGGTGACAGCATTCGCACGATGCCAACGTCTTGTAACATTGCCATGCGTTCTGGTGAGGACACTGGCTCGCTTAAACCATCAGCACGATAAAAATCACTTAGCACCCAATCCTTGATCACCGATTTGAAGTTGTAGTTTGACTCGGCAAACCGTGTTGTAATAGCTTCGATCTCGTGTTGTTGAGCGTGGAAGGCAAGGCTCTTTGCATCGTAGAACGGATCCTCAAGGTTTTGAGGCGGCAGCAATGGGCGACGTCCTGTCAGCAGGTAATAGGCATGGCCGACCATCGTTCTGGCAAAGCGGGGGTCTGACGCAGTTTGTTGGCCCAACCACTGTAACGCACGCCACTGTTCGCTCTGGGGAAGATCCCTCCCCTCAAAGCCGCTGGCAAACATATCGGTGAACCAGCCTTCCTTGCGTTTTCCGTAAAGAGCGCTATTGCGGTCGAAACGCCAGAAGTTCTGGAACAAGCCTGCCACGGGGTCGAGTGTTTTGTGGCATACCACACACTCGGATGCCTGCATCGTTGGATTCTCAAATTTTGCCGTTACAGCCGCAGCATCCGAGACCCTGGCTGCCAGTTCCAGGACATCTACCCCAAGAAAATGCTCGTAGTACATACGAGCCCGCAGACGGTTGCGGTTGGTCTCGGTGGTGGGATACCTGCTCAGGTATTGCAGTGTGCTCAGTAGTCCTGCGTGTGGGTAAAAGCCTGTGTTGGAAGTCTGGTTTTCGCTTTCGCGTCGGCCTTGCAGGGATTCAAGCTTCACGGGAATGTATTCGAACGGATCATCGGGGTTTTTAAAGCGTCCTTTCAGTTTGTCAAAGCATCCATATCCACGAGCCGTGTACGGTGTGACCATGATGTAGTCTGCTGTGATAATTTCGGTGAACGGGCGATCGTTACGCACAATGTGCTCGACCAGACTCATGGGCTCACCGAGAAGAGCAGTACGGTAATCTCTCGCTAGTTTGTAGCCAGCATCACGGCGTTCTTTCTCGTCGTCGATGTGGCTTAAGTCGTGCTTCTGATACCAACCACGTGTTTTGTCAAAGTGTTCATAGGAAAGGACTGTCTGGTCAGGATTACCGTCGACACCCACTGTCAGAAAGATGTCATTGAATCCTTCCTGTAGTCGTTCATAGAACGTGTCCTCACGCAAAACTTGATCGAGAATGCTCGCGAAGGCTTCGCGTGTTGACTTTGCTTCGGTTGCATTTGGAATGGCTGCGTTTGAAAGCTGGGATGATACATGCTCTGTCAGGGATTCAATCTCGTCCTGAGTTGGAAGCCGTCCTGCAAGTGACAATGTCGCTTTTCGAAGCAAGTGATGATCGTCAAGCATCGTGATGTTTTCGAAAAATGATTCGGGGCTCACCGAAGCAACACTCGTGATCCCAGCACGCGACTTCGGATTCCTTGACCGACGCACGAAATTTTGCAAGACCCGGTAGCCTGCACTACCTGGCTTGAGAACCTCTTGCCCTCCGTGGTCTTTCCCGCCTGAAGCTTTGATAAGCAATAGCGAACGACCGTCATGCTGCTGGTGGGCCATGCGGATGAACGCATCTTGATTTTTACGCACTGCCGCGGGGCGCTCTTCTGGGGGCAGCCGACTCAGGTCTTGAAGGACAAGTCGTGTGTCATCGGCATCGCCTCCGATTTTGTGGCATTTCACGCACTCCGAACGTCCCACCTTGGGCCACAGTTCCTTGGAGAAAAATCTGTCGAATTCTTCGTTTTCACTGGTTAGGCAAATGACGGGATCGGACGCAAGTGAAGGCTTCTCGGCAACAGTGATCACCGCCATGCAAACCGCTACCTGAAGGCATGACGCAATGAAGGCAGGCGTTCGCTTGTTGGTTGGCATGGCAACTTCCGTTGGGATCTTCTCGATAAGTTTCCGCTTGCACTGACATGAACCATCCCAAGCGTGGATCTCCCCGCAGGTTCATTCTATTCGAATCTTCCTGGGTTTACCCTCAGCTTTTCAGCAGCAATCTCTGCTTTTGGAAATTGGGTAGAGGAAGGTGCATCTGGGCCAACGATCCACCGTGTTTCGCTGTCTGGATAGCTGCAGGCTTCATCCGTTAACGATTTGTGCTGGTTTCCGCTTCGCATTTTCTGCACTCAAATGCCCTGCATTAAGATGCAAGTTGGTTTCAAATTGGCACAATTGTGCTGTGGGGGAAATCCTCTTGCCGCCACAAAGGGTTTTGTCTGTTGGTGGCAGGGGGTATTTTTAAAGCTGACTGCGACCCTGTTGGTTGTTACGGAAGGCGTTGGGATTTTGCGGAAACACTTTTCAAAATCCTGCTGCAAAACGCGTGGATTTAATCATGCTCTCTCGGAAACAGAATCTCATGCAAGCTGATACTTCTGATCAATCAGGCCAGATTGAGATCGCGACGAACGTGGCAAGTGTGAGAATGACTTCAGGTTGGCTCAGGATTTTTCTGGTTTTTGCCAGTGTGTTGGGGTTGGTCTGTGGAGGCGGGATACTCTTTCTCATGTATGTCGCGATCATGGGGCCAGCGACTTATGTCTATCCGCCCGGTCAGACTCCGCAGCGTTTTTTGGCTGTCGCAAAAGAAGTAGGCGGTTTGCAGCCAGGAGAGAAGGTTGAGTTCTTCTATTCAGTTGGATTTACTGACGTGAAAGAGGGGTTCACTTATGTGAGTGATCAGAAAGTCGTGGTTTACGATCCTGAGGGTGAGCCGCCCTTGGTCACGATTGATTATGGTGACATCCAAGGTTTGGAATTTACGCGTAATGAATCGTTCCTGCTTGATAGTGTCATAGCCGTTGAGACCGAGGATTCCTATGAATTGATCCTGGTCGCCAGTGAAAAAGGTCGAGACGTTGAGTTTTACGAGGCGATCCGAGCACGAGTCCGAGATTCAGAGTGATCCTCTGCAACGCATGCAGTCGACTCCCTTCGTTTGCTTTTCAGGACGTGTCGGAACGGCGCGGAGTTCGGTGAAGGGGTGGTTCATAACGCGATATCAACAGCGTGTTACCCACCACGCTTGGACCTTGATGGCATCAGCGTACAGCAGGTTGGGAGTGGCAGTGAAGTTGAATCCGTAGGGATCCCCCATGGTGTTCTGTTGGATTTCACATTTTGCGTTGCGAAGCGTCCATGGAGGATGATTGATTTCGCCTCGAAAAAGTTCTCCTTTTCTGTTTGCACTGTAAAGACAGTATCTTGCCGTCAGCCAGTGTTCCAGAGTGTCTGGCTGCGCGTGGAATCGCTCTCCCGTTGGTTGGTAGCTGCCGTTGAATTGGGCCGCAGGTTCGTCACGGTGGGTGCGGAGCGATTCATATTGAATCGCCGCGGATGCGTCCATCTGCTGCAAGGACATCCTCGCGTCCATGTACGGGAGATTGAACGTGACTCTGGCGGCACGGACAGCAATTGCACTGGCTGCGTCAAGGGAGAAAAACCAAACCCCGGGCTTGCCGTCTTTCGTGACATAGGTTCTGACGTTGAGTTCAAGAAACTTGCTGAGGCCCGGGACTGCGGGACAACAACGCGGTGCAACATCAGACATTAGAAATGGCACGACCCCAACCCACGCCGACCCTTGGTGCGTGTCAAGTTCAAGTCCAGTCGGTAGATGTTTGCGAACCAAGTCAGGGTCGACACGCCAATGAGCGAATAACAACTCTGACCATCTCATTCGCATGATCCACGGGGATGTGGGAAGTGGCCATGTACGGTCTGTTGGTTGTATGGATTGATTCAATGTTGAGATATCAGGAGGATCTGGTGAGGTATGGTGCTACCCGCCTGCGGCGTTTGTCGGAGGGATCACTCCTCTCCCAAGCAGATCAGTTCACCAGTGTCCGTGGTCAGGTACAGTCGCCCTTCTGCGATGGCAAGTCCATCCCATGCTGGGGCGGGGACGGTCGTTTCATCCACGACATAACCTGTTTCGGTCGACACAACCTTGAGTCGACCATCGCGGTGAACGACGTAAAGTTTGCCATTGGATGCGAGTGCCATGGCATGGATTTCATTATAAAGCTGAGTTCCGTACTTGGGCTCTTCTGGAGTTTCCTCTTCTTGTTTGGCAAATGGATCTTTGGTCCACAGGGCATTTTTTGCGATCCGTTGATTTCGGTACGGCTTCCCACCCGACTTGGCTGTTCTTACGGCCTCCCAGCCGGTGATCCACTTGCTGTTGAATTCGTCACCCTCGGCAAGATTGAATTCACGTCGGAAAACACTGGTGTTGCCGTCCAGCGAGCTGAACACGTCGTTGTCGCGAAAGACCGTCAGGGGGCGGCGTTCGGCTTCACCGCGGAAGCGGTCTTGGTGTCGTGCACCATAGGTCCAACTTCCTCGAGGTATCCATACTTCGCCTGCCCCCGTGTTCAGCTTTGCGAAGGCATTCCATTTGTCGACGTCGACTTTCTTGCCATCGCCCGAGATGATCCATCGGGACATGGCGATTCCGTCCCCCTCAGCATGAAGGATGTCAAACGGATCGAACTCAAGACCAGAGTTTTCGTAGAAGCCTTTTTGTGGAACACTGTCGATGCGTTGCACCCAATGGCGTTTACCCGTGTGTGGATTGACTGCAAAAACGAGAATTCCACCATCGGCCAATGGTTGTCGCCCTGCTGCGAAATAGGCGATGTCATTGATAACCAGAATTGCACCGGGGACGGGCCACGGTGATTCGACTTGTCCATATGCAACGATGCGTTCATCAGACGGAGCCGCTCGCATTCGCCATACCATTTCGCCATCGTCGGCACGGAGGGCATACACCCAGCCTGTGGCCGTTCCAAACAGACACAGATCACGATAGATCGCGGGGGGCGTGTCTAGTCGACCGTTCGCTGTGAATCGCCAGCGGATCTCACCGCTGTCGGTGTTCATTGCAATCAGCTCATGAGCATTGGGACGCGTCACATAGGCGATCCCGCCTGCGACTGTCGGCGCGCTTAGAGGGCCCTTGATGACTGGGTTTTCTGCCCAGTCGTGTAAAATCGGGCCAGTTATCTTTTGGTTTTCCGAAATTTCTTTTTGCAGTTCAGTCGTCCAACGTTTCTTCAGCGATGCAGGGCCGGAACCTGAACTGCTCGCACTACGCCATCGATCGCTGCGATACAAAGGCCAATCATCGGGTTCTGTCTTGCGGGCATTGGGATCTGATTTTCCCAAGCCCATCTCGAGAGGAAACTCAAGTTCGCTGATCGGTAGGCTGGCAACGCTAACACCATTGCGGGGTGTCAGTGGTGCGGGAGCCATCGCAACAAAACCACGCAGCATGGGCCAGCACGTGCAGTGTTTTGGGGTCGTGTAAACGAGTCCGTTCGCCGGAATCCAGCCGCTCTCACGTGAGCAGTTTGCTTTGGTGATGCGATTGGCGACTACTTCTCCCGAATTCAGATTTGTCATGTCCAGTTCACCAGCGAACACATAGTTGGGTGTGCAAACCGGAGGAAAACAGTGCGCCATGCCAGCAGGGTAGGTCTTTCGAACCTCGCCTGTCAGCGGATCAAGAGCCGAGACTTCGGTTGGGCTTCGTTCGCGTTTATCTTGATCTGCAGTATTGATCTTGCCGCCATGCAGAATCCACAGGTCATCTTCAAGAAACATCGCACGTGCTTGTCTCGCATGGTTCATGCCAGGGGGGAAGTCTTTGGACCATTGTGGTTCACCTGTCTTGGCGTTAACAACATGAATGCCATTACCTGCATCGTGGTCGTTGAGGGTGGAGACTTCGAAGACCAACTGGCCTTTGGCTAGTACGGTTCGAGTTGTCAGGGTTAACCATGTGTAATCATCGCGTTTCCATCGCAGATCGCCTGTGTCAGCTTCAAGTACGATTGCGATTGCTTTCTCGCCACGCTTGACACGTCCTGCGATCAGGGCAATTGTTTGCCCATCGGTAACCACGTTGCGTGGTTCCGCCACTTTGACCTGCCAGAATTCTTTTCCAGTTGCTGGATCGATAGCTCGCACTGTGTTGGCGTCGGTCGCGATGACGCGATTTCCATCGTGGAGCAGATTCGTCACCGATGTCATGTCACTCCATTTGGCGACGACTTCCCCGGTTGCCGCATCAAGAGTTACAGGGCGTCCCTTAACGAGAGCAAACAGATGTCGCTGTGATGCAATGGGCCGCGAGCCGTTGCTGGGCAGCCGAGGTAAAACGAAGTCGGCGGGGTTGTTTTCTTCACTCTTTGCAAGGTCGCGATGCCAAAGACGCAGTCCGTTGAAACTGTCGCGGGCCAAAATCCCACCATAAAAATTGCGTCCCCCGGACGTCACCATGCCTTCCACCTCGGAAGTTGCTGCAGCGATCCAGCGAACTCGCTCGGGTGGACCCACCAGAGTGTCACTCGAAACGGCATTTCCATCAGCGGCATGCCTTGGGTGTGACCAGACATCCATTGCCATCGGCCAGCGTTTGGCAGCGACGATAAAGTCTCCCTGCTCATGCGGCGTCTCGATTTCAGCATGAGACAAAGCCCCGGTTGGCATGAGTTCAGGGTCGGCTACGACAATCGCACCACCCGGTGTTAATACTCGGAGCAGTTCGGGTACAGGAATGCTGTAATCCTGAATGATGATCAGGTTGACAATATTCTCAGCGTAGGGAAGACGATTCGGATTCTGTGTGTGTTCGGCCCAGGACAACCCATAGTGGCCGTCGTTATGGATCTGTTGTTGAGCCGCGTTGACGTTCTTGGCGTTTGTGTCAAGCACATGAAACAGGTAACGGCCTGTTTTGCTTAGTTCCGTGGCGGTCGTTACGTCGCTGCTTCCGAGTTGAACTACCAGTCCCCCCTGCAAGCCCGAGGCTGCTACCGCGTTTGCATCGTTGGTGGCAGGAGAAGGGTCGACTGATGAGGTGGCCGGTGTTTCCGCAGTGGAGGTCAAGACCTGCCCGCTGACGAGGGGCGAGAACAGCAGGAAGATGCAGGTGGGCAGCACAAGGCGGGATGTGGTCATCTTGGGGAACTCCATGTGGCGATTTGTAGTGACGAACACGCCATTAGTGTACCCCGATGTAGCGTGGGATGGCTCGGACCCAACAATCTCTGGTAGCAAATTATTGGCTGAAGTCCGGGAAAGTGGCCTGATGGGTATCAGCGACGCCGCTTTCTATCCGCCCTGCTATACTTGGGGTGCAAGAATTGCCTTTCCCCACCGGCGTGTTTCCCACCATTTTTGATATGCCAAGCTCCAGACTGTGTTTCGGTGTGTTGTGCTGTTTTTTTTTGATGGCATCGGCAACCACCATTTTCTCTCGCTCCCGCGCTCAAGGTGATGAAAATACGTCATCAGTGCACGCTGATTCAGCACTGAGTCGTGATCAGCAGCCTTCTTACGAAGAACTTAAAGCTTCCGGTGCAAAACGGTCTCGGTATGTTTCCGGTGACCTGAAACGAATGGTGGGGCAGACGCCAAAGCCAAAGCTTGAACAATTCAGTCGAGATGTGTTGCCAACGCTTAAGCGTGCCTGTTTGGATTGTCATGGTCCCGAAAATCAGGAAGGTAATCTGCGGCTTGATACGCTGGATCCGAACCTGCAAGCCGGAAAAGATACCAGCTGGTGGTTGGAAGTACTGGCTGTCCTGAACAATGGCGAAATGCCACCTTCTGACGCAGCGCCCTTAGCTGAAGCGGAACGCGTGCGACTTGTAGAATGGCTAGCGACAGAGATTCAGGTCGCGTCCGCGGTACGGCGCGTCGAAGGAGGTGCGTCCTCCTTTCGTAGGATGACGCGTTACGAGTACAACCACGCCCTGCAGGACCTCCTTCAACTGCCTTGGGATTTTGCAAAAGATTTGCCTCCCGAGGCCGCATCGGAGGATGGGTTTCAAAATAGTTCAGAGCTGTTGCACATCACTGGCATGCAACTAGACACCTACCGCGCTATTGCGCGGAAAGCTTTGAGCCGAGCGATGCCTGCGGGTGATCAACCCAAGACCCTGCACTGGTCCGTTTCAATGAAGCAGGCATCGGCCATTGAATGGCCCAAACAGAAAGAGCAGCTCAAAAAAGCCCGGGAGAAGTTTGTTGATGATCCTGGCAGGTTAGAGAAAGAATTGGAACGTTTGAAGAACAGTTTCAAACAGCCTCACGGAGGCACTTACTACCGGAATAAGGCGACGGGCGATACCGCTCGATCGAGTTGGGCCTATTATGGTGCAAAGTATGCACATCGCCCCGTTGCAGAGATGGGACGCTTCCCTTCCGACGTTGCTGATGTCGCAATTGTGCCGCGTGGTCAGGGTTTGATCATCGAATTGGGAGATCAGATTCCCAGTGACGGAATGATGCGAGTTAGAGTGCGTGCTTCCAGAGGGCCGTCTGCTGGAGAGCAGATCCCAAGTCTGCAACTGCAGTTTGGCTGGAGAGCGAGCAACGAAGGCCGCGCGCTGCTGCGTGTCAGTTCAACGGACACTGAGATTGTTGCAGATCCAGATCAGCCAGGTATCTACGAGTGGGAGGTGCCACTTGGCGAAATCTATCCTCGTAACTCCGTGCGGAACGTGACGAAGATGGGTGAGATGCCCAACCCATCCGAATACATTCGTTTCTACAACAGTTCGGTCTCGCAAGGTGACATACAGATTGATCATGTGCAGGTCTCGACACCTGTCTACGAAACTTGGCCACCGTCTTCCTGTTCAAAAATTCTTTTTGAACGTGACGATCGTGTTAAAGAGATCTCTTACGCTCGACAAGTGGTATCAGCTTTCATGCAAAAGGCATGGAGACGACCGATTTCAGACGAAGAGCTTGATTTGAAAATGGATTTTTTCAAGTCGATCCGTCCGAGTTGTGATGGGTTGGAGGAGGCAGTGATTGAAGTACTTGCTTCTGTTTTGTCATCACCTCATTTTCTTTACCTGTCTCAGGGTGAAGTGTTTGGCCAGCAGGATTCCGAGGCTGGTGATGCCATTCTTTCGGATGTTGATTTGGCAACGCGGTTGTCGATGTTCTTGTGGTGTAGTGTGCCTGATGAAGAATTGTTGACGCTGGCAGTGAACCAGAAACTCGGAAATGACGTGGTTCTGGCCCAACAGGTATCACGCATGCTGGCTGATCCCCGGGCCGCGCGTTTCGCAAAACAATTCGTGCAACAATGGCTTGGGCTACAGGGATTGGAGTATCTGGACATTGATCGAAAGACCAAGCCGCAGTTCACGCCCGCCCTGAAAGAAGCAATGTCGCTTGAGCCTGTGGCGTTCTTTCAGGAGATTTTGGAGTCCAATGGCAGTGTTCTCGACTTTATCCATTCTAACTATACCGTCGTCAATGAAGTTTTGGCTCGGCACTATGGCATAAAGGATGTCTCTGGGAATCAGTTTCGAAGAGTTTCACTTGATTTGGGTCAGCGGCGGGGTGGTGTTTTGACTCAAGCCGGTTTGTTGACCATGAACTCAGCGGGAACTGATTCTCATCCGCTCAAACGGGGAATCTGGTTGTTGGAAAAAATACTCAACGATCCCCCTCCGCCACCACCACCCGCCGTGCCTGAGATCGATTTGGCTGATCCTGAGATCGCCAAGTTGAGTCTGAAGGAGCAGTTGGCTGATCATCGGAATCAGGCTGCCTGCATGTCTTGTCATGCAAAAATTGACCCGTGGGGAATCGCGTTCGAGAATTATGACGCGTTGGGCCGCTGGAGAAACCAGATTGAAGGCAAGCCCGTGGATGCTTCCAGTCGACTCTTCAATGAACAGGAACTGAAAGGAATGGATGGTCTGAAGAGGTTTCTGTTGGAAAATCGACAGGATCAGTTTGTCCGGGCCCTGACCTACAAAATGTCGGCCTATGCCATCGGCCGGCCGTTGACCTTCGCCGATCATTCCACCATTGATCAGATCGCTTCCTCGCTCCGCAAGCAGGATGATGGACTTGCTGACTTGGTCAAATTGATTGTCACTAGCCCACTGTTCCGCCAGCCTTGATTTGTTAATTGCTTGTCGCTGCCGTTCCACAACGGCAATCAATGCCACTATTTTCAGTTCGTCTTCGGCCACACTCAGACAACGTTTCTACAATCGAAAGGGCAACTTGCCATCGCCACTCAATTGAACACTTTGGATCGTCGACGTTTCCTTCGCGGTACCAGCATTGCGTTGTCATTGCCACTGTTCGCTTCCACCGGAATTGCGCAAGATCGCGCAGAAAATCCTCGGCGGCTCGGCTGCTTCTACTTTCCAGACGGAGTTCCCATGCCGCTGGCTGAGGATCCGGCGTACAAGAATTGGTCTTGGTTTCCACAGGGAAATGGCAGAGATTTCCGATTCACAAAGTGCTTTGAGCACTTGGCACCGTTGCGGTCTCAGCTGACCGTGTTGTCCGGGTTTTCCCATCCGCACGGCCGTGTCGTGCACGGGCATAACAATGCGGATCAGTTCTTGACAGCCGCAGCAACTGGTGGCGGTGATATGGATTACAAAAATACTATATCGCTCGACCAGGAATATGCGGCACATGTCGGCAGCCAAACACGTTTCTCATCGCTGGTAATGTCAACTGACGGTGGGACCGGGACTGCTCGTGGAGCACACACATTGTCGTTTGATCGCAACGGTCGGGCCATCCCAGCACAGCATCGCCCCAAGCGAATCTTTGACATGTTGTTCGTCAAAAAGGATGGTGATGCAGCAAAGCGTTTGGCGTTCAGCAAGAGTGCTCTCGATCAGTTGTTGGCGGATGCACGCTCACTGCGAAGTGGCCTGTCATCTAACGATCAGCAGCGGCTCGATGAATACCTTGAGGCCGTGCGGCAAACCGAGATTAAGGTTGAAAAGGCAAAGCGTTGGATCAATACACCGTTGCCGACCGTGGATGTTGACCACCTCAATCTTGAAGTCACACCAAGTGATCCGCGATTGTATCTGCAAACCATGTTTGAGTTGATCTATTTGGCGTTTCAAACTGATTCGACGCGTGTCGCGACCTACCAGATCGGTCGTGAAAATGGTGTGGGGCAGAGTGACTATTTGGCACGTGCGGTCGGTTTTAATTTGTCGCACGCGCTTTCGCATGACACCAAAAAAGAGAACGGCTGGAAAAATTTCGGAATCTATTGCCAGTTTTTGAATCAGGAGTTTGGGCGGTTCGCGACAAGACTGCGCGACACGCCTGAACCAGCTGGCGACGGCAGTATGCTGGACAACACATTGCTGCTGTACGGTTCGGCCTCAAGTGCTTTTCACCTGTCCAGAAATTATCCCCTGATCTTAGCCGGTGGCAGCAACATGGGATTCAAACACGGGCAATACATCAATCACGCAGGTGGCAGCCCGCAGGGTGGACATTGGAGCGGTGGTCAAGAACCGTGGCAGAAAGAAATCACACGCGACGATCTTCCACTGTCCAATGTCTTTGTCACGATGTTGCAGCAGCTTGGGGTTGAAACGGATCGTTTCGCTGACAGCACAGGAACGCTGGAAGCCTTGGTCTGACCAGCTTCTGTTGAGAAGTAAGTTGAGAAGTAAGTTGGGGCAACGAATATGCCTACCAGGAAATACTGCGCAATGCAGTTCAAAGAGTCCAGTTTTTGAGCTTCCGAAAGTCTGAAATCAAACTCGCACCCTAATTGATAGTGTGGAAACAAAAATCATGAGCTCGTTTCGCTTTGTCTGGATACTGTTGCTCATGCTGGCAGCAGCGCCGATCTCTGCTCAGCACCCGAATATCATCCTGATTTTTGTGGACGATCTTGGCTATGGTGATCTGGGGTGTTACGGCAATAAGGATCACGAGACTCCCAATATTGACCGCTTGTCGACTGAAGGTCAAAGGTGGACCAGTTTTTATGCCTCAGGCGCGACGTGTGTTCCGAGTCGTCGCGGATTGATGACAGGCAGGCACCCCTCGTTGATGGGGCGGAGCAACTTGGTAGAGAGTCGAGACCAGTTGATGCCTGCAACACTCAGGAAGCATGGGTACGCCACAGCGATGCTCGGCAAGTGGCATCTCGCTGGTTACCCCAAAGATTTTACGATCTCTCCGATGCATCCACTCGAGTGCGGTTTCGATCAGCACCTTGGAACGCCAGGTAGCAACGATGTCCCGGCACCGAAAGGTAAGAAGCAGACACGCGAGGTATTTGATGTTTGCGATAAGTTCACCTTTCAGGTGCCGCTTATCAAAGGGCGTGAGGTGATCGAGTTCCCAGCCAATCAGGAGTTGTTGACGGCACGCTATACCGACGCGGCAGTCGAGTGGATAAAAGAAGATCGTGATCAGCCGTTTTTTCTTTATCTGGCACATAACATGCCGCACGCGCCGGTATTCGCATCACAGAAATTCCAAGGACGGAGTCGCGGTGGCCGGTATGGGGATGTCATTGAAGAGATTGATTGGTCGGTCGGCCAGGTGATGCAGGCTGTCAAGGATGCGGGGATGGGCGACGAAACATTGGTTGTGTTCACCAGTGATAATGGGCCGTGGACGATGTTCGGCCCGCATGGTGGAACGGCGAAGCCCCTGCGCGGTGAGAAGGGGACTTCGTGGGAAGGCGGGTATCGCGTGCCCGCGATCTTTCACTGGCCAGGGAAAATCCAGCCGGGAACCATTGATGGGATGGCTGCCAATCTTGATTTGCATTCAACATTCATCAAACTTGCTACAGGCCAACCGCCCAAAAAGCAGATCGTCAAACAGAAAGGCTACATTTCACGCGACCTGACTGACACACTGTTGCGTGGGCGGCAAGCGCCTCGGAAGCAGTGGTACTACAGCAGCGGGGGGGCCATCGCTTTTAGGTCTGGACCGTTCAAAATCCATCTTAGTTCGAAAGATCGATCGTCAAACCCCGACACCCGAGCTCGTGAACCGATAGCCAAATATGAAACTCCGTTGTTGTTTCATTTGGAGAACGATGTCAGCGAATCAAATGATTTGTCGGCGGGCAACGCTGAGAAAATATTGCAGTTGAGAAAGGAAATGGAAGTGTTTTTGAGTGCGGATTCCAATTGAAACAGCTCACTCATAGTCAATTCCAACGCAGCTTCTTTTCTTTGCCGTTCCATGGATGAGTTTGATCAGTGGTGTAGGTCGTCAGTAGGGCACCTGTCTCATTCAGCCGAATGGACGTCCATCCGGTTGTGGATGTCTTTGGGTCCGCAACGTAGGAAGTTGCCAAAGTGTTGATGATGTGAATTCCGCGGTGTTTTGCAAATCCACGGTCGTGAATATGTCCATGCACATAAGCTTTGACATGTTCCCGCTTCGTCATCATCTTCCAGAGTTCCTGCGAGTCGATCAGACCTCCGGGAAAGTGTACGGGATCACCGCCAAGACGTGGATTGTGATGGGTAACAATGATCGCAGCCTTGTCCGAGTGTTCGTCCAGTGCCTGTGCTAGCCAATTCATTTGCTGGCTGCCCACGGTTCCCTGCGTCACCATGGTCTCCTTCAACGAATCCAGCAGGAAGAAATTTGCATGGCGTGTTTTTACGACGGAAACGTGGAGTGATTGCAGCGTTGGCTTAGCCTTGCGTTCCTGTTGAAGGACGTCATAAAACACCTCGCGATTATCGTGGTTACCGAGAGTCAGGTGGGTCTCGATGTCAGCTGTTCTGAGTGGTTGGACCAAACGCGAGAAATGTCGGTAGTCTCCCGGTTGTCCGTCCTTCAGTGCCAGATCTCCATTGATGATCACACAGGAAGGTCGATGTGTTTGATCTGTCAAACTGTTGACAATGGAACGCAGATTGGACGGCACGGCTGAGTCGGGCGGGTGCTTTTCTCCGATATGAGTATCATTCAAAATCACGACAAGTTCATCATCGATCCTCTTGGGTTGCCGTTTTGCTGAGGCAGGGCCATTGGGGGCGTCGCTTGCAAGGCCCTTGGATGCGTTCAGAACGACCCCGCTTCCCGCGATGGTCAGAAATTGTCTACGGTCCGTACTCGGAAAATGGATTGGCATTTTCTGTTTCGTATCTGTTGCGTTTGAAGCGGAAGATTGTAGTCAGCATCGTGTTGAAATGACGGGGCGCGTTGGTGCACCCAGCACACTCAAGCGTTCCGAAGTGGGGTCAGACCCAAGTGGGTTCCCAGTTCTTGCGGTAGCGTTTGGTAACCCAGTTTTGGGCGTCCGTGTGATTGGTGATCTTGAGTTTCGTTGCATCCCACTTAAGTTCTTCACCCGGGTAACGTATGCCAATGGTTCCCAACAGGACTGTCTCAGTCAGTGGCCCGGCGTAGGCAAAGTTTGATGTCGTCTGGTCCTTCCCCACGCATGCATCAGCCCATTGGGTGTAGTGGTTGACTCCCTCAATCGTCGGTAGTTGATCTGTCGGAAACTTTTCTTCGGGGAAAAGCTTGGGCATCGCGACGTGCGGTATGACAAGTGAACCCTTCTCACCGACAAGAACCGATCCCGCATTCGGCAATTTGTAATCCGAAGGAACGTCACCGAGGCTTTCCCGAGGAGGAGTCGCTCCTGCTGCGTCATACCAAGTGACGCGTAGAGAGGGACCTGCTGTGTATTGGGTTCCCGGAAATTCATATTGCACGGTCGAACGATCCGTCCAGGATTCTGGTTGCAGTTGGGGGGCCGTTGCTGTGATCTTGGTGGGTGACTGAAGCTTCAGTGACTTGAACACCGGGTCGAGGATGTGGCAGCCAAAGTCACCGAGTTGCCCTGTTCCGTAAGCTTGCCATCCTCTCCAGTTGAAAGGATGGTACATGCCAATTTTGTAGGGTCGCTCTGGCGCAACACCCTGCCAAAGATCCCATCGAACATGAGCGGGCACTGCATCCTTTCCTGGCGGTCGTGGGATGTGTCGCGGCCAACGCGGAGTGCCACCTTGCCATGAATGCACTTCGTTGACCTTCCCGATCAGGCCAGCGTGTACCATGTGCACAGCCGTCCGGTAGGCTGAATGTGATTGAATCTGATTACACATCTGGGTGACAGCACCGAATTTTTTTGCAGCCAGCTGCATCTGCCGCGCCTCATGGACTGAATGAGTCAGTGGTTTTTGGCAGAACACATGCTTGCTGTCCTGCATTGCAGCCAAGGAAATCGGGGCGTGCATGAAGTCTGGTGTAGATACCAGGATGCCTTGAATGTCTTTGGCGTCGTCAAGAAGTCGGCGCCAGTCAGCATGTTGGCGAGCAGAGGGATATTGGCCGGCCGCGCGTCCGAGATGCTTTTCTGAACTGTCGATATCACATAAGGCAATGACTTCGACGTTGGGACTGGCTGCTACCCCGTTCAAGTCGCTCCAGCCCTTGCCGCCAACACCCACGCTGGCAATGCCCATCCGGCCGTTGGCACCGTAAACACGTGAGTACTGAATCGCATTGAGTCCGATGGCACTTGCGCCCAACGCGGTTGATTTTAGAAATGAGCGACGGCAGGTTGGTTGCAACATTATTTCTGACCGTTGTGAGATGGATGGAAGGGATTGGTCTGCGATCGACCATTTGACTGTGGGCGGTATGGATGTGTGCAGCATGATCGTGCAGGCTCACGCGATAACAGGATCACGATATTCGAGGATCACGATAACTCAGGAATGCTATATTTCAGGATCACACAGCAACATGGTCAGGCGGGATCCGCCACAGTGGTGGCGAATAAGCCATATTCGTCACCAAACATTGTACTGCCTCGCGAGGGAAAGATGGGGAATCGTGGTCAAGGCAGATTCCGGCTGGGCGAGAGTTCAGTATGACTGGGGATGGATGCTTATGGCTCGGCTATTCAGGGGTCGAGAAGGCGGGCAGATGGTCCACCATTCCGGCGTCCGTACGACGTAGTTCGGCCAAGGTCGCCGCACGCATCGCCCTCAGCTTTTCAAGATGTGCTGGATCGTGGGCGAGGTTGTTGAGTTCGTCTGGATCACTTTCTAAGTCATACAATTCTTCGACTTCGCCTTGGACGAGGGTACGAATGTACTTATGGCGACCTTCAAGCAACGATATCCACCATGGAACTTTTGCGGTCTTGTAAAGCACTTCTGGGTCCGTCGGGATCACGTCAGTGTCGCTGCCATATTTCTCACCGGTAAGAGCGGTAAGAACTGGGTGCGGCCAATCACTGTTGGGATTTTTAAGCAGTGGTGTCAGATCATGGCCATGCATTTTCCAAGGCAGTTTCAGACCGGCAAAGGAAAAGAAAGTCGGAGGAAGATCGGTTCCACCGACCGGGCTTGAGCAGACTTTGCCTTGTGGAATGTGCCCCGGAAAACTCATGATCAGCGGGCCGCGAATGTTGGCATCGTAGGGAGCAATCTTCTGTTGAAAACCATTCTGACCCCATGCAATTCCTTGATCAGCGGCAAATACAATCAGCGTGTTCTTCGCTTGTCCAGAGTCTTCCAATGCTTTTCGGAGTTGTCCCACCGCATCATCAATTGCGAGGACTCCCTGGTGGTACTGTCGAACCCAATTTTGCAAGCTGTTACCGTGCAGCGGTGCATTCACTACCGTTCTTTGTTTGACCCCCGATTCAAGTTCAGCTTGCCCATTCTTGTTGGGGACCCAACGGTTTCGTTTGCGAACGTATTCGGGTTTTCCGACGCGTGATTGGCCGGGGTAAATGTTGACTGGTTCTGGGACTGTGGCATTCGGGTACGCCGTTTGGTGACGTTCGGCCGGTGTGAAGGGTCCATGAACAGCACCAAAGCACAGCCAGAGATACCACGGTTGATCCTTTTGACGATGTTTTCCACGAATGAAGTCTTCAGCACGGTCGGTATACCAGTCGGTTGTGTATCCGGACATCCGTTTCACTACCCCATCGATTTCGACAATCTGGTCATCGTAGTAATGGCCAGCATTTTTGGGGTACTTGGGCCGGCTCCAAACAATCTGGTGATCCCAGTCGCGACCGTATCCACTGTCGATGCCGGTGTGCCATTTTCCAATTTGCGCGGTGGAGTACCCATGCTCGCGAAACACCCGTGGCCAGAAAGGACATTTTTCGGGATCGTAAACGCTGCCAGGGTATTCGCCCTGCATGCGCATGGATTCAACTCCGTATTGGTGATGACCCGTCAGCATCGTTGCTCGTGATGGCATGCACCAAGTGCCAATGTAGGTATGGGTGAAACGAACACCCTGTGCCGCTAACGCGTCAATGTTAGGAGTTTTGACCCAGGGATACGCTTCGGGATAACAACTGACGGTTCGGTACGATTGGTCATCAGTAAAGATGAACAGAATGTTGGGACGTTCCGCAGCAGACGCGAGTTGGCATGCATAAGCAAGCAGGATGGTGATAATGCTGATGCGTGCCATGGTGAGTGTCTTGTCGAGAGGAGTTGCGAAGAGATGACGCCGCCATTTGGCAGTAAACCAATGACTGCTAGCTAATAACTTCTGTGATATCACTGGTGCTGTCACTGAAGCTTGAAGTGGGTTTTGTTATCTGGTTGGCGATCGTCAGAAACAGGTTCGAGAGCGGAACATCATCGCCGTAGTGCAAGTGCGAACCATGTTGGAAACCCATGTTCTTGCCGCCACTCAGAATAATAGGATAGTTCGTCGCTTGATGGGTCTTGCTGGTCGCACATCCATAAAAGCAGAGTGTATTGTCCAACAAGCTGCCGTCATCTTCTTGAATCGAATCCAACTTTTTGATGAAATTTGAATGCATCTCGTTGAGGAAAGTGATGTACTTGGCAACGTCAGCGTAGTTCTTCTTTTCGTGGGAAAGTTTGTGTGATGAGTGTGCTAGTCCGATGGCAGAAGGGAAGCGATCGGTGGGCCCCGCTTCTTCGCACGCAGTTTGAAACGTTGCGACTCGAGTGGAGTCTGTCTGGAAGGCCAATGCCAGAAGGTTGTACATGACCGTTAGGTATTCTTCGGGGCTGGTTGGGTTTGCATCCAGTTCCAGGTCCCCGCGGGCAATGTCTGGTTTGGGGGTGTTTTGCCAGCGTTTGGCCCGCTCAGTCATCTGCTCTACTTCACGGACCGAACTAAGGTACTCATCCATTTTTCGCCGGTCATTGGCGCCAAGCCGCTGGTTCAAGTCTTGGGCCTCATTGAGAACTTCGTCAATGATGCTGCCACGGCTGGCCAGTGCGTTCTGTTCAGATTGTGTGACCTCACCGAACATGCGGCGAAAAATTTCGGCCGGTTTGTTCTGCGCCGGGATCGGGCGACCGCTGCGATCAAACGAAAGCGTCGACGAACGATAGGGGCGATTCACACCACCCAGCGAGGACATCACCAGCGATCGAAAACGAGTCTCTTTTCCCAGTTCCTGAGCCAGGTGTTGATCGATCGAAATGGACTGCTTGTCGTAGGTCTTGAGAATGTCTGCCCCTGTCAGAAAGTAGTCTGCGCCTTTGTGGGCTGAAGTCCGTCGCATGGAAGGATGTGAAAGGCCTGACAGAAATGTGATTTTGTCCCTGAGCGGCATGATACTCTGGTGCATCTCAGGAGCGGAATAATCCTTGCCTTCCCCCACTGGGAACCAGCCATTTTGCATGCGATCATCGGCATCGTCTGAAGGCATCGGGACGCCATAGGCGAAATACCCCGCAAAGAATCTCTTTCGAGGACGATTCGCTTGATCATTCGCCATTCCTTCAAGCCATGGAAGGGCCAAGCCTACGCCAGTGGACTTCAACGCCATTCGTCGGTTGAGGTGCCAAGATTTGCGTTTCACAATTCGCTCGCTAGGTAGGATGTTTGAGAGATGAAGGTGCCGCTGTGGCTTCACTTGTTGGAAAAAGGCTCAGACAAAACAATTTCTTCTATCAGTGTCTGGAACCTGTCGCCGCGTTTCTGCAGTTTTTCGCAAACGGAATCGATAACTGGCCGATCCGCAAACTCAAGGTAACGGCCGAGACCGTAGGACATCACCTTGTTGACTACAGCACGACGGAATTCCGATTCTTTTTCCGTTAGCAGGTATCGTTTGAGGTCGTTCAGGTCCTTGATTTTTGTGCCATTGCTCAGTCGCGTTGCAGGGTCAATGTTGACAGCTTGATGAGGGGCAAGCACCAATGGATCTTTTGTGCCTTCACGCCACTGTCCCAGTGCGTTGTAGTTTTCGAATGCCACACCCCAAGGATCAATTTTGCGATGGCAATCACGGCAACTCGCTTCGTCTGCATGGGCCTCCAGCCTTTCCTTGAGTGAAAGCAATGTGTCGTCACTAGCTGGTTTCTCAGGTAGATCGGGCACGTTGGGTGGCGGTGGTGGCGGTGGGTCATCCAGCATTCTTTCGAGTACCCAGACGCCGCGTTTGATGGGATGAGTTTCTGCTCCGGTGGAATTACCGAACAACATGCTTGCTTGAGTCAGTAAGCCGCCGCGATGCTGATTCTTGCGGATTGGAATGACTTGGAACCCGCCACTGATATTCGGAATTCGGTAGTGTCGTGCCAGTGTTGGATTCAGCACCGCGAAATCCGAGTCGATGAAGTTTTGAATGGATAGATTGGCAGTCAGCACATGGTTCAGAAACCTCGTGGTTTCTTCCTCGAACAGATCTTTTGTTCGCTCATCAAATTTAAAGAATTCAGGATTCACCGCCAGACGTCGAATGCCTGCCAAATCGAGCCATTGTGCGGCAAAGTTTTGAGAGAAGGCCTTGGATTTTGGGTCTGCCAGCATCCGGCGGGTCTGGGCAAGTAAAACCTGCTTTTGATGCAGTTTGTTCTGTTTTGCCAAGTCAAACAACGTGTCATCAGGCATGGAACTCCAAAGGAAGTACGAAAGCCGCGAAGCAAGTTCGTAGTCGTCGATCCGGCGTTTTTTGAGCTCAGCGTCCTCGGCGACCTCAGTGGATTCAGGTTCACTGAGTAACAGAAAGTGGGGAGAGCATAGAACCGCGGTCAGAGTCGAAATGATGGCATGTTCAAATGATGGTTCGCCGTCTCGCAGTCTCTGGAACAATGCCACTTTGCGTTCAATTTCTGCACTGGACACTGGACGTCGGTATGCCTGTTCCATGAACTTGCCGATGACTTCTCCGGCATACACCGTTTCGTTGGGCTGGTGTTTGGATTCCAACAGGATTGCCTGTCGTTGAGGAGATGGCCACGTTTCGAAATGATTGCAGGTGATTTCAACCCAATCGATATTTAGTTTGGGCAGGTCTTCGTAGGGTAGTCGGCTGGTGCCTCGGCGGTAGTCATTGAAAATGCGAAAGTAGGAAGGGCGACCGGGCTTGTTGGATTGGAATGGAAAGTTCGCACCTTGAACAACAAATTCATAAGTTTCCATTTCTTCTGAGCGAACTTCAATGTTTGCTGCTTCTTTTTGGTCTGACACATTCGCACCGCGAAATGATCCCAGTTCAAAGGAGAGTCGGGGAAACGACTTTTTGGCACCCACAATCGCTGCGCATCGGATGCGGACCTGAAGTGGGGCGTCGTGGGGCACTTCGTACATTTCAATGCGGAATTCAGGTTGCCATCCGGAACGCCCTGCACCTTGGGATCCACCGATTTTCTTTTCGTCCGCAAAGACGTTTCCGACTCGATCGGATGGACGATTGCCGGCAAGGATGATGCCATCGCTCGATGCAGAACCATGTTCAAGACGGAAAAGCCCTGGCTTCACGCTGGTACCTGGAGAAAAATCAGGCCCTTTCTTGAACGTGAAGCCAACTGCTTTGTTCTTGTTCCGCTTGTTCTTCGCATCACTTGCAGGGACTTGCTTGAATGCCGCTTCAGGTTCCACACGAACGAAGTAAGGCTTTGGTTGCTGATCAGGAACGAGGATAATTCTCTCTAGGGCTGATCTCGCGATTCGTTCGAAGTACTCGATATGGAGTGCCGAAGTTCCAAGCACTCCGCTGTTGTTCTTGAATCCCTCCTTGGCGACACCCTCTGGGGGCAAGTCGATCGCGTATCGCAGGTCAAGTTGCAGCAGATCTCGAAGAGTGTTGTTGTATTCGTAAGCCGTCATGCGGCGAAGAACATTCCTGCCGCCGGTCGAGCGTTTTGACTCCATCGCTTTACGAAGAGCCGCAGTCAGGGCATCGACCATGGCCTGACGCTCTTCATTCGAAGGCTGTTTCACTTCCTGTGGCGGCATCTCGCTGACATTGGTCAGGTCGAGCACTTCCTGCCACATGTCAGTGTCACTGCCATGGATCATGTCAGGGTCGAGTTGATCCAAGCGAAGATCCGCTTTTTGTTGCTCAGCTCCGTGGCACTGAAAACAATATTTTGTCAGGTAGGGGCGAATCAGTGTCTGGTAAGAATCCGTCTCCGAGGCAGCGATTGCGCTAGGGACCCATGGTGATGCGCAAGTGATTGCAATCGCAACTACGATGAACAGCGTGCGATTGAGAGAATGCTTCGTCGGCACAGCAAACGTATGCATCTTGCTTGAGTCGCCAGTTTTTGCGGTTTGTTTGACGGGGCTGTTATTCAACGGATTTGAAGTTTCGTCAGCGTAGTATTTTGGAGAGGGAATCGCGGCAGGCTTCGCTGACGCAATGCAAATAGCCAACAACAGCCAGGCTCAGGCACCGTTTTGAAGGAAGGCCGTTTCGGCTGATTATTCAGGTTTGCAAACTATCTAGCTGCGGTCGGATTCCAAATCTGCGTGTTGCAAAGGGAAACGGTGAGGTGGGAGGCTTTGCAGGTGGATAGCCCAGCCAACTTCGACTAGCCTCCCATCAGTATAGTCGTGATTTCCACATTTCACTAGCTTTCATCGAATTATCGGTGGGCGGTCGCACCTTCACTGATTTCAGAATTCAGCCCTCCACCTATCAAATTCATCAACGAGCTCCGCCAACTTGGCGGGTTTTGCAGTTGACTGGTTTTTCGCTTCCACGGCATCGTTTTTTAGATCAAAAAGTTGCCATGGTTCGTCAGGTCTGGTTCTGACGATCTTCCAGTCCCCTAAGCGTAAGGCCGCGTGTTTGCGGAACTCAAAATAGAATGATTGGTGCTGGCTTGGGGATTGTCCTGATAAGACTGGCAGAGCATTTTTTCCGTCGAGTCTTGTGCCTGGCAGTTGTGCGTCTGTCAGTTTTGCATAGGTGATCATCAGATCGGGAGACCACATTGGTTGATCGACCACTGAACCCGCTGGGATCACTCCAGGGAAACTCGCCAATGCGGCAACTCGAAGACCGCCTTCCCAGCAGGTGACTCCTCCACTGCGCAGCGGGGCATTGGAACCCATGTCGATTCCCGCGCGGTTTAGTCTGAATGCACCGTTATCAGAAAAGCAGAATATAAATGTGTTATCTGTCGCTTGCTGTTCATCAAGGCAGTTGAGCACTCGACCAATTGCATCATCCAGCGCCGTCACAGTGGCCAAGTAACGCCGCTGGGGGGCTGCTTCTTTTTCAGACATGCCATATCTTGCGAATGCTTCGGGTGTCGCTTGCCATTCATTGATCTGTCCTGGCAGTTTGTTTTTACGGTTGGGTGAATGAGGCGCGTTGAAAGGCAGGTAGCAGAACCATGGTCGTTTCGTTTGATGACGTGTGATGAAATCAATCGCTGCATCAGCGAACAGGTCCGACGAGTAAGTTCCGGTGGCATGATGCTCCGTGACCGGCGTTCCCGCTGTTCCGCGATAGACGTCATGTTTCCCGTTATAGACATGTCGGTAGTAGTCGATGTTGCCAGATGCGTTACCGAGAAATTCGTCAAACCCGCGCTCAGTGGGACGCGACCCTTTGGCGAAACCAATGTTCCATTTGCCAAAGCATCCTGTCCGATACCCGGCAGACTTCAGGATTTCGGGCATCAGAATCTCGTTGTGGTTCAGACCAACCCCGTAGTTACCCTCCAAGCCCGGTAGTTGGTTGATAAGTCCGTGTCGTTGAGCAATGCGTCCGGTGAGCAGGCATGCGCGTGATACGGTGCAAGTAGGGGACGCAGTATAGAACTGGGTAAGTCGAACGCCGCGGCTTGCGAGCTTGGCAAGATTGGGCGTCACGATTTTTGATCGGGGATTATAAATCTGAAGGTCACCGTACCCAAGATTATCAACGGTCATCAACAGGATATTGGGGCGTTGTGCGTCGGGCTCACTCGCGAACAAGAAGGTCGTAGGGGGCACGCACAAAACGAGCCAAATGATGATGCGGGCGATTGTCTTTGCCAAGCTTACGTGTGTCTTCGCGGAAGGGAGCGATGCTTGATGCTTCATTTTGAGTGTTAAGTGGCTGGGGAAGTTGGCTGGAGATACCGCAGGACTTGTGAATCGATGTGTTCAGATGATTGTGACGCATTCAGCCTTGCATTGCCTCCTCAGCGACCAAGTGCCTCTTGAATCACATTTCCTAATGCTGCTTCGTGGTCACCTAAAAATTGGTGTCCGTGGCGGTTGTTTTTTCCTCGCGGGGGTGGGACAGCTTGCCGCACCGGGAGGCGTTTTTCCTGTGAGAATGGATTTGTGTCAGGAAGCAGGATTTGTGTGAAAGGGAAATCTTAGTGTGCGTGCTTTTTATGCTTCCTGATCGACCAGCTAGAAACCTTGGTCGGGGGGCGGTGTTAGAATCATGCAAATTCAATTGCGATGTTACGGCGTTTCATAATTTTCTTCCGCTGCAAGACAATCGATAAGATATGAGAAATTTTCTTTGCCTGCTCCTGTTTACTGGCCTTTCTGCATTTGGGGATGCAGCTCTTGCACAACGAGGCTTTGGGCAAGGATCTCGAGGCGGCTTCGGGGGTGGTTCTCGTGAGAGAATCGCGCCTGAAGATTTGAAATTTGAAATGGGTGTCGCAGGTATTCCTGATTTGAGCACGTTTGTGAAATTGTCTTACAAGGGGACCGATGTCGGACGGGATCCATACTTGGCAAACTTGCAGTATGTGAAGTTCCTGATTGAGAACCCAGAATCCGATAAAGCCGCTTTGTACTTCATGAACACCGGAAACTACCGGGCACATCCCCCCTACATGGGAATGGTGGGAATGAACAGTCGCGGTGCCATCCGGGGAGCTATCTCTTTTCAGCCAAGAATGAAAGATGCTGCGG
>Ga0315320_10000560_pt1 | contig 30593 bp, 20 predicted proteins | sample M140m21515metaG_FD_203458 | JGI IMG/M metagenome (GOLD analysis project Ga0315320, IMG submission 203458) | Ammonia-oxidizing marine archaeal communities from Monterey Bay, California, United States - M1 40m 21515 | ecosystem: Environmental > Aquatic > Marine > Coastal | place: USA: California... | reverse complement strand
CGTCCATTTTTCTCTTTCTAGTTCGGTGTTGAGATGTCTTTTTACATAACTAGGTTCTATAATTTCAACTATCTCTGATAACTTTGAATTAAATCCAGCCCTATCAATTGAAAAAAGCCCTAGTACCTGAGAAGACAATACGGAAATTGATTCTGGATATTGTGCGGGAAAGTCAGGTAACTCAAGTGGAGGATATGGTAAAAAACCATTTTTAAATGAGTTTTTCACATACTTTGACAATAAATTTGAACAATTTTCCCAGATTAAAGCGCTAGATTCACGGCGAACCATGAAGGTCACCATTTAAATCTCTAATTCAATATTTAAATTTTGAATCAATTCCTTGTAACGGTTTCGAATGGTTACTTCTGTAACTCCTGCTACTTCAGCAACTTCTCTTTGAGTTCTTCTTTTACCGCAAAGTACGCTAGCAATATAAATTATTGATGCAGCAATTCCTGTAGGCCCTCTACCACTAGTTAATTCCCTTTCTTGGGCAGCGGCGATTAACTCATAGGCTTTAGCTTGCACTTCTGCATCTAAATCTAGACCAGAGCAAAAACGAGGAATATAGTCTTCTGGCTTTGTTGGAGGGATCTTCATTTTTAATTCTCTTACCATGAATCTGTATGTTCTTCCAATTTCTTTTCTACCAGTTCTACTAGCCTCACCGATTTCATCCAATGTACGAGGATTTGAGCATTGTCTGCAAGCTGCATAAAGGCTTGCAGCGGCAACACCTTCAATCGAACGGCCTCGTATCAATCTTGCCTCAACCGCTTTTTTATAATTAACAGCTGCTGCTTCTCTGATTGACTTTGGTAAATCTAATCGACTAGCCATTCTATCTAACTCTGCTAATGCCATTGCTAGGTTTCTTTCAGTCGCATTGCTTACTCTCGATCTTTTTTGCCATTTTCTCATACGATAGAATTGACTTCTGTATCGGCTTGAAATAGATTTTCCTGAATAATCCTTATTTTGCCAATCAATATCAGTTGAGAGTCCCTTGTCATGTAACATAACAGTCATTGGAGCTCCAGTACGCGCTCTCTGATCTCCCTGTTCAGGACTGAAAACTCTCCATTCTGCCCCCTGATCGATTACATTGTCTTCCAAGACAAGTCCACAATCTTGACAAATAAGTTCTCCTCTATTTTCATCTTTTACTAAATTTCTACTTGCGCATTCTGAACATTTAACTGTGTCTTCAATAAGGTCATTCGCCATGATATCACTCCATCTTTCCTAGGAAAGATAAAATACTCCGAAAGCACATTATATTTAAGTCTGACATTAAATATATCACGAGTTTGGGCTTCGGTTTAAACAAAATATTTTACTAAATTATCAAAAATCATGATATATAATCAGAGTGTGCCAAAGGACAAGAGGGTTGGGGAATGATGGAAGAGGAATGGCCTCCAAAAAAAATATCACTTACAAAAGGAAAAAGAGTTTTATTTTTAACCAAAGATTTAGATTTAATATCTAAGCAATTATATGACGGACTCAATCTTAAGATGGAAGATTTGTCGATAGATGATTTATTGGATGATATAAACACTGATGTAATGACTCCTGCTTGGGTGTGTTTTGATCATGAGCCTGGTAAGATAGCTGAAAATGCATATGCTGGCCTGATGCATATGGGTAGGAGAGTTTTTGAAGAGCGTGCCTTGATTGATGGAAATTTTGAAGTGATAGTTTCTGGGCATAGAAAGGGCACTGGCTCAAGCAGAGAAACTGCCCCTCAGTGTGAAAGATGGTCTGGTATTAGATTAATTATTGCAGCATCCTTTGCACCTATTCATGAACGGAATAATATTAATTTAGGGCAATTAATGGGTAATTATACTATTTTAGAAAGTTTACAAAGAGGAGAGGTAGTAAATTTATCGGAATTTACATCAAAATACGATCCGATAACACGACTAATTTTAGAAAATGGAGGAATTTTACCTTTTGCAAAAAAATTAAGAGATGGAGATATTGTATTACCGGATCCTGTGACTAAAAAAAGGGCTATGACGATGGCAGAAAAAATAATTGCAAAAAAAATGATAGGTAAAATTGCAGTTGAAAACTACGTAAAGCCTGGCGATGCTGTGTTAGCATCTGTAGATGGAGGATATTCACATGAATTTACAACAGCTCAAGTGCACACATTCTTGAAGGAAGAATACGGAGAGAATTACGGCGTTCCAAATCCTATTAAATTCGCAGTCTTTGAGGATCATTTGCTATATGCAACAAATGTACCTAAATTTAGTCCACATATTGCCAAAATAGAAACATTGAGAAGTATGCAAAAAATATTCCAAAAACATACGGGAGTTAGAGATTATTCAGCAGAAGGAGGAATTAGTCCTGGTATTTGCCATCAGGTTGCGCGAGAAGAATTCATCGATGTTGGAGATTTTATTCAAGCAACTGATTCTCATACCTGCATGGGAGGGGCTTCTAATGCTTTGACGTATGGAGTTGGTTCTACTGAGTATGCAAATTTAATACATAATCAGTTCGCTTTTGTGAAAGTACCTGAAAGTATTAGGTTTGAATTAACAGGTAAATTACAGCCAGGATGTACGGCAAAAGATGTTATTTTACATATATTATGGAATTATGCAGCAAAATCAGAAACATTAGATAGAAGTATGGAGTTTGGTGGCCCAGGACTTGCAAGTCTTTCCATGGATGAAAGGGCTACGCTTTGTAATATGGCTACAGAGTGCAGTGCTAAAACTGGAATCTGTGAGCCTGATTCGGTAACAATAGATTGGTTATTAAAAAAGAGAGATGGTTTAACTAGTGAAAAAATTGAAAAATGTTTTATTTTACCTGATAAAGGTGCGGTATATCATGGAGGGACGCATATTATTAATCTTTCAGAAATACTACCAATGGTAGCCCATCCTGGAAATCCAGACAAAGGAATTCCTTCCGATCCAACAAATGGTGCTTTCATAAAGGACTTAGGTGATGTAAAGATAGACATTGCTTATGCAGGGTCTTGTACTGCAGGTAAAGATGATGATTTTGCTTATTACGCAATGGTTACTAAAGCGGCATTAGCTGCAGGAATGAAAATTGCAGATGGTGTAGAATGTTATATTCAATTTGGCTCTAAATCCGTTAAAGAATTATCTATAAAAAATGGATGGGTTGACTTATTTGAAGAGGCTGGAATAAAAATTATCGATCCTGGGTGCGGTGCGTGCATAGGGGCAGGACCAGGGATAAGTAATGATTCAAGTCAGGTGACGGTTTCCGCAATTAATCGTAATTTTCAAGGAAGATCAGGGCCTGGTAAATTATATCTAGCAAGTCCTTTAACCGTAATGACAAGTGCATTTACTGGTAAAATTTCATCATGGAGACCTGAAGTGTTTAATGAATTCTGAAAATGCATGAAACATATAATATCATCCACTTTTACAAATATTTTCCATGCAAGGTTAAGGGCGGTCTGCATTCTGGTATGCGTAACCATAAGCAGGCCCCGTGCCAATAGGGTATTGGGAGGACCTGATCGAGGGATGTAAATGAACAAGGCTGAAGAAATTTCTAGTAAACAAAAGCAAATTGCTGTAAGTGAATTTTTTGAAAAAAATAAACATTTTCTTGGATTTGATTCTTTACAAAGATCGATAATTACTGCGGTAAAAGAATCGGTAGATAATTCGCTAGACGCCTGTGAAGAAGCCCGTATATTACCAAGTATACATGTAGAGTTAAATAAACAAAAGGGCGATAAAATTGAATTTATTACTCAGGATAATGGTCCTGGGATACCAAGAAATGCAATCGAAGATGTTTTCGGAAAATTTCTATTAGGTTCGAGATTTCACGCCATTAGACAAACTCGTGGACAACAGGGCATCGGAATAACAGGAGTAGTCATGTACAGCCAACTAACAACTGGATCCAAAACACATGTTATATCCAAGATTGAAGAAGATTCTTCAGCAGTTTTTGTTGAATTAGGATTAGATACAAGAAAAAATAAAGCTATAAAAACAGGCGAGAAGCGAGATTTATGGATAAATGAAAAAACAGGTGAAGAGATAAAACATGGATTAAACATTAAAACTGTTATGAAAGGCAAGTATCAGAAAGGTAAACAGTCTGTCCATCAATATCTTAGGATGACATCAATAGTCAATCCTCATGCAAGTATATCCTTAGTTGTAAGAGATAAGGATGGAAATACAATAGATCAAGGTAATTGGCCTCGAACAACGGAACGCTTACCAAGAGTAGTTTCAGAAATTAAACCTCATCCTCATGGAATCCATTTAGGGACTTTGCAAAGAATGTTGCGTGAGTCAAATGAAAGAAAAATGACTTCTTTTTTACGCCATAATTTTTCTGGAGTTAGCATGAGGGCAGCTAAAGAAATACTAGTAAAAGCTAACGTACATGAAGGTAGAGAACCTAAAAGAATTAAGTCAGATGATGCCCAAGAAATGTTGAGTGCTTTTCAAGAAGTTAAACTTCTTTCACCTCCGATGGATTGTCTATCGCCTATCGATGATTTATTGATAAAAAAAGGACTTTCTAAAGCAATTGATTCTAGATTTGCATCAACTGTAACTAGAAATCCAAGTGTTAGTCAGGGTAACCCATTTCAAATAGAAGTAGGTTTAGTTTTTGGAGGAGATCTCAGCGCTGATGGTCCAATAGAGGTATTAAGATTTGCAAATAGAGTACCACTTATGTATCAACAAGGTGGTTGTTTACTTACAAAGGCACTTGAGTCAATTGATTGGAAAAGATATGGCCTTGATCATCCAGGTGGTCGAGGAGTTCCTAAAGGTCCAGCAGCTTTATTGATTCACTTGGCATCAACTAATGTACAATTTACTAGTGAAGCAAAGGAAGCTGTAGCAGAAAACGAAGAAGTCCACGAGGAAATAAGAAAGGCCTTACTTGAGGTGGGGAGGGGCCTAAAGAACCATCTAAAGAAAAGTTCACAACGCAAAAAGGCAAAGGAAAAATTCGAATTAGTAAACATAATATTACCTGAAATAGCAAAGAAAAGTTCAGAAATACTTGCAAGAGCTGAGCCGGATTTGGCACCAGTAATAACTCAAATTATGAACGCTGTGTTTTGTGAAGAAATATTGGATTGGGATAAAAAACATAAAATTGCGACATGTTCGATAAAAATCTACAATTACACCGCAAGGGCAAGGGCATATACTATTTTAGTAAAATGGCCAGAAAGTCAAAATACTGCTATGGTAGATAATCAACGAGGTGGAAGAAAGGAAGCAAAGGGAATTTGGGCTTGGAGGTTAGATACATTAAATCCTGGAACTTGCACTACTATAGAATTCGGAGTATCTGGACTGACAAAGGGTGACTGGGTGGATACAGATATTTTCTTCAGAGGAAATGGAGAAATAATAGGCGCTACTAAAATTGACGAAAAATTACTTGATGAAGTACGTAAATCTGAAGCCTTAATAATAGCCGAGGAAGAAATAATAAAAGATTCTAATAACTTAGAAACTTTAATTGATAGAGCAGAATTACATACAAACAAAGATATATCTACTTCCATTCTAAATTTTGAGGAAGGGCAACGCTCTTTATCTGAGTGGGAGGTAGAATAATGACGTTGAGTAGAACAAAAACTAAAGAAGAAGTAATTGAAGCATTGCATAGTGTCGCGGCAGAAATGCATGATAAAATGTTGAAAGGAAAACCTCCTGCCATGACACTGCCTGTTAGGACAAAAAAGAATATACAATTTGATAAAAAGTTACAGGTATATAAATATGGAAAAAATAAGAGTACTAGAGATGCCACCGCATTAGGTTCCGCAAGAGTTTTATTGCGGTCACTGCACATTACTGAATTCATAGAAGAAATGATTAATTCTGGTAAGTCCTCAACCTTAAGAGAAATGTACTATATTTCTGAAGGGTGGGGAAACGGTAAATTTGGTACTCAAAATGAAAGTAATAATCTCGCAGAAGATTTAGAGATAGTAACAAAATGCATAAGAGAGGATTTTAAATTACGTCCCGAGGAAGACGGGGCAAGAATAATTGGAAATGTTACATTTGAAGAAAAAAATCGTAAAGGGGAATGGATGAAGATAAATTGTCGAGATGATGTGGGTGATTCCGGATATGGTGTTCCATATAATGTCGAATCTGAAAAATTAAGATTAGTAGATCAGGATATTGATTTTGTTATGGCAGTTGAAACAGGAGGGATGTTTGATAGACTAGTTGAGAATGGATTTGATGAAGAAGCTAGATGTGCAATAATTCATCTTAAGGGCCAGCCAGCAAGGTCAACAAGGCGTATTATGAAAAGAATGAGTGATGAATGGAAAAAACCCATACTCGTATTTGCTGATTGTGATCCTTGGTCTTTCAGAATTTTTGCTAGTATTGCATATGGAGCAATAAAGACCGCTCATATATCCGAGTATTTGGCGACAAACGAAGCGATATATCTAGGAATTACAGCAGATGATATTTTGGCATATGATTTACCGAGTGATGATTTAACAAAATCTGATTTAGGGGCGCTTGAATCAGAATTATCTGATCCAAGATTTGCTACAGGTTGGTGGAAGGAACAAATTAACTTAATGCAAGAAATAGGAAAAAAGGCAGAGCAGCAATCTTTGGCAAAATATGGTCTTGACTTTGTTACCGACACCTATTTGCCTGAGAAATTAGCAGCAATAGGTCTTAATTATTAATAAAAAGTTGATACAGGGTAAAAATTGGGACGGTTGTAGGTGGTAATTTGCTAAAAATAGGAAAGTGGTTGACAGTTATATCACTAGCTTTTTTGTTAGTGGGTGCAACATCTTATTTTTATTCACAAGATGAAATGCTGGAAATTATCGACCCAGAAACTACTAATTTGGTAAAATTATCACCTAATACGAGTCAATCCATAGAATTAGAAAAAATGGGTTTGTATGTAGCTCTGCGACTTAATGGAGAAAATACTTTACCTGAAATAAAATTAATGAATAGTTCAGGAAAAGAGATTGTAGGAAGAGATGCTGCATGGTATGATTTTGATAGAGCTGGTGCAGATGGTAGTATTTATCAAACTGTTATGATTTTTGAAAATCCTAAAGATGAAGAATATATTCTATATAATGAAGGAGAAACTACTTTGTGGCTTATTGATGAAACATCAAATCAAGTGGAAATAATGAGTAATCCTGGCTTTATAGGAACAATTTGTGGTTTTTGTATGGGTATTCCATTGGTAATTTTGGGATTAATTACCCTGATAATAGGTTGGAGAAAGAAGGCAAATATCCAAAATGTATCAACTTCTGATGGATTATATATCAATAAAGAAGGTGGAAAAATTAAGATTGTGACAAATATTCAGAATATTCCCGAACCATTCAAAAAAAATAATGACTTGGATGAGGATGAAATAAAAAATATAGAAGAAAAAGATGCTATCTGGAAGGATTGGGACAACCAAGAATAATGATTGGGTTTTTAGAATACCTATCATTACCCAACCATGAGTTGGCAAGTCGATGGTGGGTTTTGACGAGGCGTTATCTGTTTTAGGAAATCCTACAAGGCGGCAAATTTTGATGCTTCTTGTGAAAGAGCCTCATTATCCTTTACAGATATCAGAGTTGATTAGTGTAAGTCAACAAGCAGTAGTAAAACATCTAAAGGTGTTAGAAAAGGCTGATTTCGTTAACTCAGAAATGGTTGCCTCAGAAAAAGGAGGGCCTCCTAAGAAAATGTATAAAGTCGATCAATCATTTTCTATAAGATTAGATTTGGGTCCTGATTTATTCCGTACAGAACACAGAAAAATACCCAGCGGTGGTGCAATGAAGCTGTCAAATAAACTTCCGGTAGAATTAGAAGGAGTAGTCAAAATAATGGGTACCAGGAGAAAATTAGATTTAGTTGAAGCAATCGATGTTTTAGGTGAATTGGATATAGTTTTAGAAAAAATAGATAACCAACGCGATGCAATTATCGCCATGCATCAACAGGTTAAGAAAAAGGTATCTTCCAGTGTTTCAGAGCACTCTAATTCTTATGAAGAAAGAAGATTAGCTCATGCCATAATGAATCAACCTAGAAGGCCTCTCGATCTTGATTTATTTTCTCATGGATTAAGAATACAATCTATGGATGCAGAGGAAATGATGGAAAATTTACGAGAACGATTACTAAGAGATTTTGCATCCAGCAAAGGAGATTTTATAGCGGCAACTAAAGGAACGCCTTTGCCTTGGTGGCTAGCAAAATAATCAAAATCTTATTTCTTCGTCATCATTTTTTGACATTAAACTTGTCTTCTCGGCGAATGCTTGTAACGCATCTAATCTTCTTCCATACATTACATAACCTGCTACACCAATCAATGAAAATGTCGCACCGAGTATAATTGTTGGTACGGAATATCTAGCTATCACGTCAATAATAACATCTCCTGTTCCAAAAGTAGAGCTTAACTCTCCACCTGGTATCCTCATAATATTATTTGTTTCATCGGTTTCAACTATATCATTATCTGAATCAACAACTACAACAACATCATGATTTCCGGCCTCAACCATGTATAGTAATGTGATAGGATCAGGATTCTCTAATCCACCGTCACCGATAGGCATTATTGCTTTTATGATTTGTCTGTATACTATGTTTGTTTCATCACAACTATTCTTCTTGATATCGTTTGGGGATTGGTCTTTACAAAGTATTACATTAACATCAGTTGCATGTGCATTTCCTCTATTAACTATCTTTACACTTACAGAAAGCATCTCTCCTATTGCACCCTTTTTGGCGCCTGTTGTAACTTCTAAAATCTCTAAGTCAGGTGCCCTCAAACGCAGTTCTAATATTTGCTCATTAGTATCGCAATCTGGCTTATAGTTATCAGGAATACCGTCTTTATTTGTATCTAAAGTACAAGAATCTTCCCAACCAGGGGTTTCGTCATAATCTCCTCCATTATCTGATGAACCGTGCATTGAGACAGCCTTTATTCCAATTTCTCTATTTTGTAAGGCTGCATCTGGTGCTATAGATACAATAACTACTATTTGTAAAGTTGTATATGCTTCCATTATGGGTAACGTTAATGCTCCAGTTTGAGCGGAAAGAAAGCACCCTTCAGAAGGTATTGGTTCTGATAAAGTTAAGAAATTAGGTGACTGTCCTAAACATAAATTCTCTATTGGATATTCAGTATCAAAATCTTCAAGAAGGGCGAATTGTATATTCCAATTTGAGAGTGTGTTCATCCCAGGCATAACTCCCCAACCTCCTGCCGCATCAATGGTATGATTATGTATTGTTGGTTGATCAGGAACGTTACCAAAGTTTGTAACATTCAAGGTAAATCTAACTATTCTACTAGGGGCGGTGGTCTTGATTTTACTTTCTACACTAGGATCTAATGTAATTCGCATATCATGGAATTCAATAATATCGATTTTTAATGATATTACATCTCTCAATCTACTACCTTCATATTCTTCTTCACTGTAAACATTAAAATCAACAGTATATTGTCCTGCTAAAGTCTTTTCAGGTACATTAATTGTTATTGGATATTCGCCTGTTTCATCTTTGTCTAATTCGCCAAATAATATTCTTGGTATCTCAATGTCCCAAACATGAGAATTACCATCTGAATCTGTTATGGAATCTATAGTAATATCAAATCTATCTGCACCATTCCCAAGATTCGTAATGGTTGTATTCATTAGATATGGTTGTCCTGGATAAAGATCCAAAATAGTTTCTGGAACAGTAGCTTCTAAATCATATCTTTGAATAACATTTGTCAAAATAACTACTGAATCTCGAATTTTTGGTTGGCCATCTAGATGAGCTCTGACTGCAACGGAATCACCTAATCCTGCCGTTGCATTATATGGTGCACACATTACTGCAGTAACTGTATATGGAATGTTTATTTGAGACCAATATCTTGGGGCATCGTCAGCAGGTCCGTTTCCACCGGGTGCATTTTCGAAGTCTAAATCAACAGTCCAATGATCATATCTCCAAGTCTCTTCAGTCCAATTACTTGGTTTATCCGGAGGTGCTCCTGGAACATTAAATACCAAATGACCCGGTGTAAAATGCTTAGTAACTTCAATATCAAACCTACTACATTCTCCTGGAAGTACGTATTGGGTAGTTGGGTCTACCGAGAAAACAATATTCCCAGTTGTTCTGGTTGAAACATTTATCCATAGCTCAAGAACATCATATGTCCCTCTATCTACTGATAAAACTGGCTCACCCATTGACCATCCTTTCAAATATATCACAAACGTTCCTGGTTCTTGTGAAGTAGGTACACTTACTTGCAAGTTTTTGGTAACGGACTGCAAAGGATCTAATGAAATGGAAGTTGGGAAATCAATACCCCAACCAAATGGTAATGCCCATTCATTCTGACCCTCTAATGTTGATGGGTCATAAAATGCAAATGTATCAAAAACATTACCCGTATTCTTTACAGAAACAGAGAAAATTGCAGATCTGCCTTGTTCAATATCTACTTGATAATGGCTGGTATCTAATTCAATACCATGTACTACATCCATCAAGGTTAAAGTCAATTTTTCATTGAATATTGCTATATCTTTGTATGACACTGCAGTTACTTTGACTTGTGCTAGTTCGTCTTCTTTGGCTTGATATATTGTGGGGGCCCTTAATTTCATGTAAATGGGAACTACTTCTCCTCCTTCTAGACTAACAGGAGTTGATTCGAATATTGGCGTATTGTTTGTGGCATAGAATAGAGTTGCGCTCCAGTTTTGAGGTATTCCAGACATAGTAACCGTAAATGTATCTTTAACCAATTCTGCTGGCCCTGGTGTTGGATTTGCAATCGTCATATTGTATGTAGTCAATTCGCCGGGGAAAATTGTATGATAGAATGTTTCTGTATCTTGGGGGCAGTCATAATAATGTCCTTCTAGATTAGGATTTGCAATTAATTTTTCGTCACATGCTAAAGAAATATCAACCAGACCCGTTAAAACATGAACATAACATAAAGTATATTTTCCAGCGTTATTTTCTTCATTACATTTGTTAGTATCAGACCAACCAAGATGTGCTCCACTTCCTAAGTCATTAGCAAATGCTGGAGTTTGTCCTAAATCCGGTGTAGCAGGAGAATTCGGCCCTAATTTATCTGATTGCCATGAAGTTACAGGTATAATTGTCCAGGGATCAAATATTGCAGATGCTATAGAATTCAAAGGAAAACCGTCTGGATAGTCGTCGTTAGTATTATTTAGACGAGTATATACAACGGTTTCTCCTTGGGTTTCATTATAGTTATCTAGCCATGCAAGATGTACATTATCAAAAGAATCTGTAATTATTGATGGTAAGTGAGAATTGCCGCCAAACGGTCGGTTAGGATCAATCCCTTGTATTCCTTCTACATCAGATATTGCTGCATCTGCAATTTGTTTTATTCCGTATGTGGGTAATCCGTTCGCTGCTCCATTCCATTCAGCAGCACCTCTTAACTTTAGTCTAGTGTAGTACACTTCATAATTGACATCGATATCAAAACCATAAGCTCGACCATCTTGCCATGCTAAATGTGTGAGTCCTGTGGAATCTAGCGCTATAGAAGGATGTAGGCTGTATGCATCATTAATTGTTATTCTTGTATCATTCACAACAACTAAATGACCATATCCGGATATATCTTCTGATGGCCCCAGATCCTCAGTATATGTATTGGTATTCATATTTACTTCTGTTCCTGAGTCGCCTTTGACCCAACCAGGCCAAGGTCTATCTAAGAGTGATAATGGATCTAGAACTGTCATATATATTTCTCTTGAATTATTTGTTGAAAGATAAACCATTGCCTCAACCATTATTTCTAGCTCGGCAGAGCTGGAGGATGAAGTAGGAAAACCATACATTTGTCCACCTGCATTTGTTAATCTAAGATTGTTGCCATTACATGTCCTTGAATTCAAACCAGAACCGTTAGGGCATTGTGCTAAATCCATCATATAAGACGCTACTTCTGTATCTGAACCTGCCCAAAGGGGTGTAGGAACAATATCAGCTGTCACACAAGCATCATGTGATTCTGAAATACTTACAGTATCATCATTATCCATGGGCGTTCCTCCGTAAGGCCCTTCATCTGAAATTGGTATTACTATTTTAGTCGCATTTGGATTCCATTTATGATCTAGTTGTGTTGGAGGATTACCTGGAACATTACCATTTGCATCATACCAAGATAAGCAGGCCCATGTTGCAGCAGGACCCCAAAACTCACTGTAATATCCTCCATCGGCAGGAAGGTCTACTGCGGCATTATTATAGACTACTTCATCTAAATATCTTATTCCTCCTGAATTTTCGCTATCTCCTAAAGGCGTACTCCTAGGCCCCTGGCTACCAGATCCTCCAGTTTGGTATGCAGTTGCGCATGCACCACTTTGGGATGCAGCAGGCCAATTACCACTTAGTGCATATAATGTTTCATAAACACTCATATTAGCACTTTCCAATAGAGGTTTTAAACCAGGGAAAGAGCCTCCACTTGCAAAATTTCCTCCATAAAAAACAACGCACATATCTGCCCATTCCGTATTCATTGAACCGGAGGTGTCGATTGGAACAACCATCTCAACTTTACCTCCTCGAGTATCATCCCAAACGATTTGAACAAAATCATCAACATCTATGGCGATATCAGGATGTCCTTTATGTCCTAGAATAGGAGTTAACAAAGTGCTATCAATGGCTATTATTGCTTCCCTTGTTACATAATCTATTTCTAGCATTTTATAATATATCTGCGGTTGTTGATAGAATTTTTCTAAAGGTTCAAAGGCATCCTCCCAAACTATATGTGGATTGTCGTTAGAATCAACATCTATTGCAGGATAATCACGATTCTGAGGATTATTAGCAACTTCATAATCATTCACAATTGAAATAACTGAGTCTAGGGCTGATCCACCATCTCTATCGTCCAAGTAGGGATCTAATAATGTATACATTATTGTGTACTGGCCTGCTTTATCTGTCCACACAACATGTACTTTATCATCAGAATCAACCGTAATATCCGGATGCCACGCTCGATGACTACCTGGATTAGATATCTGGGTTGCATCAATTACTGTTTCTCCCCTTGGGTTTTGCATTTGGTAATATAGATGTTGAGTATTACGACTAAATACCAAATGGATGTTTCCATTTGAATCTCCTGATATGGCCATCATTCTGTCACTATATTGTGTCCCACTATTTACTATTTGTATCGGTTCGGTTAATACAACATCGCTTGCCTCTGCTTGAGGGATTTCAATAGCTGCAAATAAGCTCAGAAGCATTATAGAAACTAAAGTAATACTATTTCTTTTTGTAAAAGAATGCCCATTTCGGATTCTGTAATCAGCGTTCATTAGTCATTCTGAAGTTTTTCAGATACTTAACTAAACCCCTTTGCGGTCACAAAATTAATAAAATTAAATGTTCTTATGAGATATTAAATCCATTTTGATGGATCAAATTCTTTTCCAAAGCCGCCAGATTCATCTGTATCTATTTGAGTTTTTTCTAAGTCGGTTATTGAAGCTTTTTTGGCTTTTCTAGATGTCCAATCATCCACAGGCCCTGGTTTACCAGTTCCTTTGCCGAAAGTAAATTTAATTTTATGAATTAAAGATAATTTTACTAACCATAATTTACGCATTGTATGCATAAATTCATTCTGATTAAGCCCATCAAACCATATTGGCCGAGACAGATTAAATGCTTGTAAAGGACCTGATGTGTCGCTTTTATGGCCTATATGTAAAACCCAATCTAAATCACTGTTTGTTAATTCTAGACGCGTATTATGAAGCCAGTACTCCCATTCTTCATTATCTGTTTTGGATTGTTCGATCATAGTTTCTTGTTGACCTTCATCAACTCTAGTAACAGAATAAATTAAAATTAAATTTCTTTTCTTCGGAATAACTATATTGAAAATATGGCCTTGACGTGTCGGTGGATATTTACAATGTAAATGAATCAATGCTTGATTATCTTTGATTTCTTTATATTCTAGGCTCTCGCTATTAAGCCAATTTTTAATGGAGTTGATGGCCTCTTGTGCGTTCACAATAACACATGACTAGGGCATCCTATTTTAGTTCGTCTAAATTTGTATTTATTTCTTTAATTAATTTAATTAGATTTAATCCATCTTGGGATTTTTGTAACTTTTTACCTCTGTTTATAAATTTAAAATCTGACACCATATCATAACCAATCAGAAATAAAATATTGCAATAATGATATATGAAAATAGATACAACTAAAAATATTGGAAAAATTAGAATTGGTAAATCATAAAGAAATTTATCTATAAAATAAAAATATACTAAAGATATTACTGGCCAGAATATTAATGGAGAAATTAAAGCGGCTATCATGTGATAAGTTGTTCTTGCATCTATTCCCTCGTCTGTTTTATTCCCTAAATACCAAGCAATTAATGCTTGAATTCCCGTAGATGTAAATGTTATCGGCGCAAGAAAAGTCATAATAAACAAACCGAGAAGCCCTTTAATTAAATTTGGTTCATGTTTAATATCAAAGGCACCATTTATTATACGTCCATCTAAACTATGTGAATGTAAAATCTCTGAGGCTTCTTTCGCCTTTTCTTCCAATACAGGATTTGGATGTAATCTTATTTTTTCTCTTACATTCCTAGTTGCTAAGACTTCCGCTTTGTAGTTGGACAATTCTATTTTCTTACCAATAGAAAGAAGATGGGCAATTAACTGCCAAGACCTGTAGGTTTCCCAGTTTGGTGCATCTCTTGATATAGGTGCTAACTTACTTGTTAATTCATTTCTTAATTTTATTACTAGATCTTCCGGAGGCTCTACCCAAATTCCTTTCATTAGTTTTTCTCTATCCTCTAAAATTGGATTAAATGGGACATTTACTGGTTCTATTTGTTCTAAATATAAGTCCGTTCTAAACCAATGATGGACTCTGAAATGAAGGCCTATGGGTTGAAAAACTGGAGGGGGTATGTTGCGCTCTTTTGCAATAGATGCGGCATTAATTGCAGATCTCATAGAACCGGTTCTAAGATGTCGTAATTGTGAATCCTGGTGGCCTACTCCTTCAGGCATTATTATTGCACAATATCCACCAGAAAGTGCGTGTGCAACCGTAAGCATACTTCTTTGATTTAGCTGATGGGCAAATTCTGCTTCCGCTATACCTTCCATTTGCTCTGCTTTCCTAATAACTGGTTGTGATCCAATACGTCTCGCTATCCAACTTATGACTGGGACTGAGGTAGTCAAATCATGTCTTCCCAAAGTAACCATTCTTTGTTTTGGATTACTCATTGTAATAGAAATTGGATCTACTAGACCATTTACATGAGTAGCAACACATAATCTACCACCATCAGTTTGAAATGGATTTTCTACTTCTTTTCTTCGAAATATATAGGCCCATGGGATCAAAAGTATTGTTGTCAGAAATTTCCAAAACCATCTTGAACCAGGATGTGTGCCATCATGAGCCCAGGGAACAGATTCTAGTTTGTGCATATTAATTTTTTTGGCACTTTTGGATAGTTCGGGGGCGATATCTTTTGGATGAATAGATGCGCCTTCCATGTTTATCTCAAGGCGGTGATGGTTTAGACTATGTCCCTTCTAAAATGAGTTGATGTATTTTTTTTGATAATATTTCTGCTTGATCAGGATTTATTTGTGAAGATTGAAAGGGGAATTGTAGGCCGCGCCCGTCTGTGAATTTAGGTATAATATGGAAGTGAACTTGAAAAACAGATTGGAAGGCATTTTTTCCGTTATTCTGTAATATATTAAATTCCTTTGCACCAGTTGCACTCAGGATGGCTCTTGATAATTTGGGCAGTAATGCCCCTACTGCGGCTGCAGATTCAACTGATAGTTTTTCTAGTGTAGCAACCTTTTCTTTTGGTATAACTAAGGTATGACCAGGACTGAATGGGTTGATATCTAAAATTGCTATGACTAGTTCATCTTCATATATTTTGTATGATGGTAAAGTACCATCAATAATCAAAGAAAATATATTCTCTTCTTCTGTCAAGTTATCCTTTCCCATTATTCTAAAAGTATTTTTTCCAATATTAATATGAGATTTTTAATTTGTATGGCAGTCAATAGTTCAGTATTCATCGTTTTTGATGTATCTGTCATTCTAATGCCATCTTCTTGGAGTTTTTTTAGGGATTTTTTAATTCCTGAGGTTTCATTAGGATTGACAAATAAATCATTTGCAAAAGATGTTAAAATCGTCGAAATCTGTCCGACAGACTTCCCCTCTGGGTTGTGTATTTTATTTATCGCATTCATAGATTTCTCTTCTTCTAATTTAACTAGCGAGGAATTAGAAAAATTTTCTTTGACTGCCCATAATGATGCATTTAATCCAGCTATTTTTCCAGAATACATTGCATGTAATAATAAGTTTCCTGGTAGTAATCCAGTACCATGCATACCATTGTTAGAGGATTGGCCAGCAGCAAAAAGACCAGTAAACCACAATTTTCCTCCACTAAATGTAACTCGTCCACTCGTGTCAACGGGTATTCCACCAGTTGTAACTACAGAAGGAGAAATAGGTATAACATCTGTTTTTATATCTAAATTTGTTCTATTCTTTATGTTCATTAATGTATTATTATACCAAAATTTATCATCTGCATACATTTCTCTCAAATCTAAAACACAATTTTCTTCTAAAAGATCTATGGGTAAAGCATCATCTCCGTTTGGTTTTCTTAACCGACCTCCAGAATCTAGAATATCTATGGGCAAATGCATATTAGTTCCTTTAATTGTTAGGGGGTGTGTTGGAAAATTATTAACACCCTGTAAAGGTATCTCTGATTTTATTGCCAGTGCAATCCCTGTCCCAGAGCCTTCGGTTGGTGATTGCCATAATCCCTCGTAACCTTCTGTGGCAAGTATAATTGATTTTGCCTGTATTGAGTTTACTTCTCCTGTAACTATATCCAGATAAGTAAGGCCCCTAACTTGTTGATTATCGGAAACAATAGATAGTACTTGGCAGTCATACTTCCTGGTAATTTTCCTCTTTATTGTCTGTTCTTCCAATATTCTAGTTATTTCTCGTACTGTTGAATCTCCACAACCCGTTAATCTTGCTTTACTATGCCCAGGCACACTAGAACGATATGGTAATCCTTCTTCATCTCTTCGAAATACTAATCCCCAGCGTTCTAACTCCGCAATAATAGAAACGGCCTGACCACAAAAATTTGCTGCTGAAACCTTATTTGTTTTTTCTCCTCCTGCAACAATAGTATCATCACGATGTGCTGAAGAATCGATTTCTCCTAAACTTGCAGCCAAGCCTGCATATGGAGGATTTCCCTGTCTAGATCCAGGACCTGCGCTATCGATTAACAATGTACTTACGCCACCATCTGAAGCCGAGATTGCTGCATGAAGTGCAGCTGGATTTCCTCCGATAACTACGACTTCCCAAGACTCCATGACCTGCCCCAGTAACAATAATGTCATGAACATGACGGATGAAGTTTCTTTAATGATAGATACTATTCTGCAAAACTGAGTGCTAATTCTCTGACTGATGATGCTGCATCAATCATTTTATTTCCAGCACTCTCAGCATGTGCTCCTGCGGAGATAGCAGTGTTTACTACAGTACTTATCAAGGTTTCACCAGTCTCTAAATTAAGATTTATTTGAACAGGGCGACTTCCCGAAACAGTTTTTGGCCAAGCCAAACCGACCCATAATGTGATGCAGTTATCTAATTTCTCTGTAAGAGCATTTACAAGATCTGCATCTTCATCTCCTAGATCTGTTGAAGTTCTCAGTCTCTTTGAAGTTGGTGATTGCAGTCTAATTACTTGGGATGTGGGTGCTCCTTCGGCTGAAATTATTTCTATTTCTATTATTCTTTCTTTTGTTGAAAAGTTATGTACCATGACAATTAAATCGGTTTGTCCTTCTGAGGCTAGTGGAGGTATTTCTAAATCCATCCTCCATTTGTCTTCTATGATTGATGAATGTCCCCTTTGAACATCCCCCACTAATCTATCTATTACTCTAAAAAAAGAAGGTTGCCAACTTTTGGTATGTTGAAGAAGTATTTGTAACGATTTTAAATTAAATTTTGTATCAGATTTTAAGTCATCTACCGCTGAAACCTTGAATACTCTTTTTATTTCTGAAAACATTCTATCTTCATCTAATAAGTTAAGTGAATTAAGGTGTAAGGTTCTAAGTAAATATTCAACAGCCTCTTCAGGGTTCGTATGTCTCCTAACTTTATTCTTCAAAGAACCGATCCACTCTTCGAAATATGATGCTGTTTCTGGGTCCAAATGTGCTATCAATATTTCAGTAATAACTTTTTCAAGAGCGCTATGATGTAATGTTGGAGCATGTAAAGATAGTAATGGAAACTGATTATCTCGCATCGGTATTTCTGTTGAGTCTAGAGATATAGATAATATAAAACATAATATTCCTAGGATTATTGCTGAACCATTAAGTATTGAGCCTAGTATTATATCTGTCTGAAAAGAAGAAATAAAGTAAAGTAATATGGCACTAAATAATGGCGAAAGTAACCTTGTTGTTTCCAAAACGCGTCTTTCTCGAAGAGAATTAAGGATTCTCTCAGTACCTGGTATTGAGTTCATTGATTTTTTACCCTCTGAAGTTTTTAATTGTAATCTATCTCTAGCTGACATTTGAGCAAATAATATCGCTAAGAAACTAGGAATGAACAATAGAAAAATAGTCGTAAATAATATTATACTAATTTTAACATCTGTATTTTCTAGTTTAAGATAATTTAATGTGGCATAAATAGGTGTCAATAACAGAAGTGAAATCCGAATTTGTTGTAATGGCCTGTAAGAGGCGATCCTAGTCCATAATTTTCTACCTGTATCTCTTGCATGTACTCTTCTATATAGTGAGTTTTGATTTCCTGCTCCATAGGTACTACCAACACCATAGGGCATTGGTAGTTCGGACTCTTTGCCCATGACTGCTCGAAAGGTATCATGAAGTTTATGCTATCGGCTTATTTGAATAAAAAAATGTAATGATCAACAATACATTTCTTGAGAGGTGCGGCTTCGGAATAACGGGCGTGTAGCATAGTCCGGATAATGCACTGGCCTCCTAAGCCAGGGACCGCGGGTTCGAATCCTGCCGCGCCCGCCATAATTATAATAAATTTTGAAGATGTTTGCCTGTAAAACTATTGAGATTATTAGAAATTAGTTGTGGAGTTCCTTGAGCAACAATATGGCCACCTCGCTCTCCTCCTTCTGGGCCGAGATCTATTACCCAGTCTGCACATTTAATAACATCTAGATGATGTTCAATTACTATAACAGTGTGGCCATTTCTACGCAATCTGAGTAATACATCTGTTAATTGGTGTACGTCAGATAATGCTAGCCCTGTTGTTGGCTCATCTAGTATGTATAATGTATGTTTTCTGGGTACTTTGTGTAATTCTGTTGCTAATTTTACTCTTTGTGCTTCGCCCCCTGAAAGGGTTGTAGCAGGTTGACCGAGACGGATATAACCCAAGCCTACATCCTGTAAAGTTGAAAGAATCCTATAAATTGATTTTTGATTTCTAAAGAATGTGCATGCTTCCTCTATATTCATTTCTAAAATATCATGTATTGTTTTGCCACGCCATAAAACTTCCAGCGTCTCTCTAGTGTATCGCTTGCCTTTACAAACATCACATGTCACCCAAACATCTGGTAAAAAATTCATTTCTAATTTCGAAGAACCTGCGCCCTTGCAAGATTCACAACGGCCACCTTTGACATTGAATGAAAATTGACCGGGCCCATATCCACGTTCTTTTGATATATTTGTCTGAGAAAATAACTCTCTAATTGGTGTAAAAAGCCCTGTATATGTTGCTGGATTCGATCTAGGAGTACGACCAATTGGAGATTGATTAATTACGATAGCTTTGTCTACTTTCTCCAAACCTTCGATGCTATCATGAGTTCCTGGTGCATTGTCTGAGCCGTGTAATTGCCTCAAGAGTGCGGGCGCTAAGGTGGCCGTAACAAGAGAAGATTTGCCTGATCCTGAAACACCAGTAAATACGACAAAGCACCCTAATGGAATATTGACATCTATATTTTGTAAATTATTTTGTTTAGCTCCTTTAATTTTTATCCAATAATCTGCCTTAGGTTTATGTCTGTCTTTTGGTAATGGGATTGAGGATTTTCCCGACAAATAGGCGCTGGTGATGCTGTCTTTATTTTCCAGTAATTCGTCTATTGTACCACTTACCAATATTTGACCCCCTTCTTTACCTGCTCCTGGACCAATATCAACAATCCAATCAGCTTGTCTCATTGTAGCTTCATCGTGCTCAACAACAAGTAATGTGTTTCCTAAGTCCGTTAACTCTCTCAGTGTTTCTAATAATCGGCCGTTATCTCTTGGATGGAGTCCTATGCTGGGCTCATCTAAAACATACATTACACCAGTAAGTCTTGTTCCTATTTGAGTAGCAAGTCTAATCCTCTGGGATTCACCACCTGAAAGCGTACTCGCACGTCTATCTAATGTTAAGTAGTCGAGTCCTACCAGTGCCAAGAACCGTAAACGGGATTCTATCTCTTTTATTATGTCGCTACCTATATAAATTGATTTTTCATCTAAATTGGTTGTTTTTTGAACTGTATTTGTCTTTGGTTTTTCCCTTCCTAATTTTTCCCATGTTTTTTCATTGTCGTCTAAACGCCATTTTTGTACCACCGCTAAAGCTTCTAATACACTACAAGCAGATATTTCTGGTAGAGAAACCCCTCCAACTATAACTCCACTCACAGCAGAATTTAATTTCTGGCCATTGCAATCTAAACATGGCTCATCGGTCATGTATGAAGTTAATCTTGATCTGGTACGATCTGAACTAGTATCAGTATACGTCCTGTTTAATCTAGAATAAACTCCTTCCCACGGTTTCGACATTTTATACGTAGAACCACCTTCAGAAGAAAATTCAAACTTAATCGGGGTACTACCCGAGCCATTCAATATAATATCACATGAGTCTTCATCTAATTCTTGAAATGGTATATTTGTAGGAATTTGATAATGATTACATGTTTGTATCATTTGTTTTCTGTACCATCCTGACATCATTGATCTTCGAAAAGGAATAATACATCCTTCTTCAATAGTCGAGGTTTTATCTACAATTAATTCTCCTGAGAATGTTCTTTGTACACCTAAACCTTGACAGGAAGGGCATGCCCCAAGGGGGTTATTAAATGAGAAGACTCGGGGCGACATTTCAGGCAAAAAAGAGCCGTGCTCAGGACAAGCGAATTCTTCTGAATATGCTATAATTTCGCCGTTTTTAATTTGAAATTTTGGACTATTTTCATCAAACGAAGGTTTATCTTTCGGTTGTTTTATACTTTGTACCGCTACTGCGCCTCCGCCCAAGCGTAATCCTGCATCAACTGCTTCTGTCAATCTTTGTCTGTTTTGTCTAGAAGGTTGTAATCTATCTATTCTTATATCAATATCATGTCTTAAATTCTTCTCTAAAACTGGCGGTTTTTCAAAATTGACTTCGCGTCCGTTTACTTTACCTTGCAAATACCCTTGTTCTACTAGTGCTCTGAATAAGTCCGAATGAGTGCCTTTTCGATTTCGTATTGTAGGGCTCCAAATGGCTATAGCATGGTCTTCGAATCGCCACATTACGTCGTCCACTATTTCTTGGATAGATCGTCTAGCAACTTCATTACCACATTTAGGACAATGTGGAATTCCTACTCTAGCCCACAACAGTCGCATGTAATCCATCATTTCTGTCACAGTTGCTACTGTAGAACGAGGATTATGGCTGCCTTGTTTTTGGTCAATACTAATTGCCGGAGACAATCCTTCTATTGAATCACAGTCTGGTTTTTTCATTTGTCCTAGAAATTGACGAGCGTAGGAACTTAAACTTTCGACATATCTTCTTTGACCTTCTGCATATAACGTATCAAAGGCTAAAGAGGATTTGCCTGATCCTGAAACACCAGTTAGAACGACAAATTTCCCTCTGGGTATATTTACGTCGATGTCTTTTAAATTATGAGTACGCGCACCTCTTACTTCTATCCAATTCTCTTGGTTAAAGTTTTTTTTGATTGGTATAATTCCACCCCGGGTGGAGTCAACGGGGACAACTATTAGACTTCAATTCATGGTTGTTAAATTGAAACAAGTAATAATTATCTTAACCACAATGCATCAATAATTTCGTCTTTTTTTGCGTCTTTATTTGGAGGTAATAACGATAATCCGTTGTGGGTGACCATGCTGTTAATATTTCCACTGCCTTGGTGTGTGTTTGTCGTTGCTTTTAGAATTCCATTTTTATTGATAATTTTTATTCTTCTTAAACATATTTTATCGGGTGCTCCTTTGAGTGGTGTTTCTAGCACTACGTTAACTCTATCAGCTAATTTTGGACCCTTTTCTCTATCAAAACCCAATGAAAAAGATAACCAAGGAAATACTAACATTATGAAAACAACATGACTGCTAACTGGGTTACCGGGTAATCCGAACAAAGGAGTTTTTTTCCATCTTCCAAATAACGGTGGTCCACCCGGTCTCATTTTTATCTTCCAAAATTCAATTTCTCCCTCTTCTTCCATTATTTTTCTAACGAGATCCCATTTTCCCATACTAACGCCCCCACTAGTTAGTATAGCATCACAAGTTTTGGAAGCCTCATTTAGTGCATCTCTTAGAGCATCTACTGTGTCCTGTACAATGTCAAATCTAATTGGTTCACAACCAACTTTCTTTACTAAAGCAGATAAACCGAAAGAATTGGATTCATATATCTGGCCATCAAGAAGTTTTCCTCCGGGCCTAACTAATTCATCACCAGTACTTATTATGGCTATCTTTGGCCTTTGTATTACTTCTAATTCATCGTATCCAACTGTTGCTAAAAGAGATATCTCAGCAGAGTTTAACATAGTACCTCCTAACAATGACTTATCTCCTTTGGATATATTTTCGCCGCATTTACGTACGTATTCAGTCCTGGCAGGGCCATTGATGATTACATTGTTTCCTTGTATGTCTGTGTCTTCAATTATTACAATAGCATCTGCACCTTTGGGAATTGGAGCTCCGGTCATTATTCTGCAAGCTTGTCCAGACTTAATAGAATGTGATATGTAGCTACCAGTTTTATTCGTTCCAATTATTTCTAATATAGTACCATTTTTTTTACAATCTTTTGCTTTCACGGCCCAACCGTCCATAGAGGAATTGTCAAAACGTGGATCATTAACTTTTGATATTATATCGTAGGCTAATATCCTATGTATTGAATCATCTAAAGAAACAATTTCTGTCTTTTTTTCCACAGGGATTTTACAAGATATTTTAATAGCTTCCTCTATCGATACTCCTTTCATGATATTGATGTTGGGAGGAAGTTGTTAAAGTTCTCCTACCTTACCAATAAATGTGCAGATAGAGTTCGAGATAATTGTATTTGGTTTATTTCTGATGGCACTACTCTACTCATCCGTAGGACATGGGGGTGCTTCAGGCTACTTGGCAATTCTTTCACTTAGTATTTACGCCAACGAAGGAGATTTATGGTTGAAACAATATGCTTGGTTTTTGAATTTGATAGTCGCCGGTATTGCTTTCCTAAATTACAGAATGGAGGGTTTTCATAATCTCAGTTTAACATGGCCATTTTTAATTACAAGTATTCCCTTTACATTTATTGCCAGTTCTTTTAAAATTGGTGCTAATGAATATAATTTGTTGCTTTCTTTTTTCTTAGTTTTTGCCGCCTGGAAATTGATAATGGATAAAAGAAGAGATTTTGATGACAGTATTACAACTCCTAAAATTTACAATGCATTTTTAATTGGTGCAATTATAGGTTTAACTTGTGGATTTGTGGGTATTGGTGGAGGGATACTTCTTTCTCCTATACTAATCATCAATGGGTGGGCAAAACCAAAAACTGCTGCTGCTACTTCGGCGGTCTTCATTTGGTATAATTCCGCGGCAGGTATTATTGGATCTAGTATATCTCAACATCTGGTTGCTTTGGATAATATTGGCCCATTTGCATTAGCAGTTTTATTAGGTGGATTCATTGGTTCAAAATATGGCTCTAAAAAAGCACCGCAGGATTATGTGAGATACTTATTATCTGGTGTATTATTTATTGCTGCTTCAAAAAGAGTTTTAGAAATATTGTAAAATTCTATAAATATAATTAATTTAATTCAAAGTATTCTAATTTCAGTAAAAAGTACAATATTGAAGATATAATGATGAATAATGGTAAAACTATCCTGAACCATCTTCTTTTTATTTTCTTTTCTTGTTGGACATTAGGAATGGTAGGAAATTGACTCAAAGGAGGAAGAGGGGGTATCGGAGGAGGTATTTTTTCGATTTGTTTGTTGTGTGCTATTTCAGGATAGAGTACATCCAAATCGGCTAAGCCATGGGCTTCAGGAATCTCTAAAAAAAAGCTATTCCATTTTTCATTTACCTTAGATTTTGTTAATGGTGTTGTTAAAATACCTACTGCCCCAGCAGAATAGGCTATATCTTCAACTTTAGATATTCTAGTTTTACTGGTTATAAAGATAATTCTCGCATTGGCATCTATTTCTCTAATTTCCAATGCTGTAACATGGCCATTAATGGTTGAAAGATTTATACTAATAAATACTATTTTGGGTTTATATTTAACGTAAATATCTACTGCCTTGTCTCCGTCTGATGTTTTTTTGCTTAACCAATTTTTCTCTTTCATAATAGTACTTATTCTTCCAGATGTAATTGGGTTACTAATCGCAATCAACGCTATCTTCTGGTCCTCAGAGTCCATAATGACATAGACAGAGAGGGTATTATTCAAGAACAGTACGGTATCAGATACTAACCTAATATGGAATCTAATAGCCATTTAGGATTGAACAGTTCTAAGTCTTCGTATTCTTGTCCAACACCTGCTAATACTATAGGACGACCTGTTGCATGTGCGATGGAAAGTGCCGCTCCGCCTCGAGCGTCAGTATCTAATTTTGAAAGTACTGCACCGTCAAAGGTAAGTATTTTTTGAAATTCTGTGGCCTGCATTACTGCATCGTTTCCTGCTAATGCGTCAGCTACAAATAAGACTAAATGTGGTGCTGTAACTCTATGGATTTTCTGTAATTCACTCATTAGATTTGTTTTGTTTTGCATTCTACCCGCCGTATCTATGATAACTATATCATCACCTTTGGCTTTTGCACTCTCTATTGCATCCCTTGAAACCGCAGCGGCGTCACCTCCTCTCTGACTTTGGATACATCTTACTCCTAATTTTTCGGCATGTAACGATAATTGATCTATTGCACCTGCTCTGAAAGTATCTGCGGCTGCCAAGACAACAGAATATCCAATATTTGTTAATCTATGAGTTATTTTAGCAGTGGTTGTTGTTTTTCCAGTTCCATTAACTCCAACTAGCATTATAATTACTGGAGTTTTGTCTGATACGAAACTCTGAATTGTTTTATCAAAGTCCCAATAACCTGCTTCTAAAAGTGATAGGAGGGAATTTTTTACCACTTTTTCTATAATCTCTTCCAATCCGAACTTTTTATTAATTCGAATTCCAATAAGTTGTATTCGTAGAAGATTGACCAATTCTGTTACAGATTTATGACCTATATCTGCTGATAAAAGATCTTCTTCTAATTCTTCTAAAATTTCTTCTAAAATAGGGCCTCCTTTTATCACACGACCACCTCTCTGAAGTTGGTCTTGAGAGAGATCAAGTTTGAAAGTAGGCCTATCTAGCTTTATTAATTCTCTTCCAGTAGTCGTAAGCATTGGATTTGTTATTTTAGTTTTAAATTCGGACTTAATAGCTGATTTTATTTTTTTTTCTCTTTGTATTTTTTTTCTTTCCTTTGAAGATTGATTGGATAAAAATGGATTTGGGGCAGATTCATTTTCGATACTGTCCCATTCATCCTGAGTTTCAAAACTATCTTGGATTGGTTTCCTCTCAATATTATTACTACTTGTCATAATAAGATTTTTTTTCCTTTCGGCGATTGCTGATACGCCTTCTATTGAGTCTTCATCTACAGTAATTTCTTCTTCGGTTAATGGCTGTTTAACTCTTTTTTTAAATCTGTCAAATAACCCCATAGAAAATACCTCAATCATCAAGTGTTAGCTCAGTTCCTCTTTTTCTCCTTCTTTTACTAAATCTTATATTTTCTTTATTATCATCGGGTAGTTCCTTTTCAATAGACTCAGTTGTATCTTTCTCGATATTTTCTACTCCTGCTGTGAACTGGTGGGCTAATGAAACTATATACTGTTCCAAAACATTGAATTCATTTTTTAGCTTATCTATTATCCCAGTTAATTCTTCATTTCTCTTTTTTAATATGTTGATTCCGTCTTCTCTAGTTTTTTCGGCTTGGACTCTGCTACCTATGTCTACAACTACATTAGCATCTTCAGGAATATCTGCTAATATTTGAACTCCTGATCCTAGGGGAATCATGATTCCTTTTGCTCCATTTTTTGGAATAGTTTTTAATGTATGTAAGGCTTGATTTTGTTCTAATTTTACATCTTCTAATCGCTTTATTTGCTGTTCCATCGCTTGTAGTCGCTCTCTGCTTATCTCGACCTGTTGCGCAATTTTTTGTAATTCCGCCTTGTCCACAGTAGTCATCAGGCCATAGCGAAGTTAGTGCCTGTCATGAATCCGTCGCAAATAAAACCCAAAAACTATGTTAAATCATTTTTAGTAAGAAAATCAATTACGACATCTGCAGCTAATTCTGGTGATAATTTTGTGGTATCTATACGTATTTCAGGATTTTTAGGTTCTTCAAACGGACTTGAAATGCCTGTAAAATTTGGTAATTGGCCTGCCCTAGCTTTAGCGTAAAGACCTTTGACATCCCTTTTTTCGCATATTGCTAAAGGCGTATCTACATATATCTCAATAAATTCTTCATCCGAAACTAATGAGCGTATCATTCTCCTCTCAGATTCAAATGGTGAGATGAAAGCGGTTATACAAATCAATCCGCTATCAACCATTAACTTTGCAACTTCCCCTACTCTGCGGATATTTTCTACTCGATCTGTTTCGGTAAATCCTAAGTCTTTGTTTAATCCGTGTCTAATATTATCACCGTCTAAAATAATAGTATGAAAGCCCATGGAGTGGAGTTTCTTTTCCAAAATATTCGCTATCGATGACTTTCCTGACCCTGAAAGTCCTGTAAACCATACTATTTTAGGAGACTGGGATTTTTGAAGCGCGCGTTTCTCTTTTGTTATATCTAAACTTTGCCAATGAATATTATTAGAACGCCTTAATGCAAAATCAATAAGACCCATCCCAACTGTGTGATTAGTTATTTTGTCAATTATTATGAAACCTCCAGTGGTTTTATTTTTCTCATATGCATCAAATGCTATTCTTTTATCTAAAGAAATATTACAAACGGCTATTTGATTTAGTTTCAAATTTTTCGCTGGGGTATGATTTAATGTATTTACATCTATACGGTATTTCAGTTTCCCTAAATTTAGTAATGCAGTTTGTGAATTTGACTTAAAAATATATTGTCTTCCGGGTATCATTGCATTATCACTCAACCATAAAATGTGTGCTTGAAATTGATTTGCCTCCCCACAAGGATCCTCTGCTGAAACAATGATATTTCCTCTTGATACATCTATTTCATCTTCGAGCGTTATTGTCACAGACTGGCCGGACGAGGCAATGTGTAATTTTTCTTTATCGAGAAATATAGATTTGATAGTAGAGTTTTTTCCTCCTGGTAGAATTCTTATTTTATCTCCAGGTCTTATCTTGCCGCTGGCTATCATACCACAATATCCTCTAAAATCTAAATTTGGTCTATTTACCCATTGAACAGGCATTCTAAATGGATTTAAATGATTTTTTTCTTCTATTTCAATGGATTCTAAGTATTCCATAATAGTTGGACCTGTATACCAAGTTGTATTATCACTGTTGGACGTTATATTGTCTCCCATTAATGCTGAAATAGGTATTGCTGTTATTTCTTCTATTTCCAATGCTTTTTCTGCAAAAGTTGTATATTGTTCGACAATTTCATTGTAAATTTTCATCGAATAATTTACTAAGTCTAACTTGTTTATAGCTAAAATTATTTTTTTAACGCCTAACATTGAAACAATGAAGGAATGGCGGCGAGTTTGGGTCATAATCCCATTTCTAGCGTCGATTAAAATTATCGCAACGTCTGCTGTTGAAGATCCTGTTGCCATATTTCGTGTATATTCTTCATGACCTGGTGTATCTGCAACAATATACTTTCTTTTATCTGTAGAAAAGAATCTATATGCAACATCGATGGTTATGCCTTGTTCTCTTTCTGCCGACAGCCCATCAACTAATAATGAGAAATCGATTCCATTTTCTTGTGTACCCATGTGTATTGAATCTTTTTTTAAGGCCGATAGTTGGTCATCAAACAACATATGAGATTCATAAAGCATACGGCCTATTAAGGTAGATTTTCCATCATCTACTGAACCGCAGGTAATGAATCTAAGAATCTCTTTTTCTTCTTGTTTTTTTAGATATAGATTAATATCCTCTTTAATTAAATCATCTACATGTACCATTAGAAATATCCTTCCTGTTTCTTCTTTTCCATAGACGACTTGCTATCAAAATCAATTGTTCTTCCTTGACGTTCTGATGTAGTAGTTAGTAACATTTCTTGTATTATCTCAGGTAAAGTATCTGCATGCGATTCTACGGCTCCAGAAAGAGGATAGCATCCAAGCGTTCGAAATCTAACGCTTTTCATCATTGGTTTCTCTCCTTCTTCGAGCGGTAATCTGTCGTCATCTACGAGTATTAATGAGCCATTTCTTTCTACTACAGGTCTTTCTTTTGAAAAATAAAGTGGAACTATCGGTATCTTCTCGAGATGGATGTATTGCCATATATCTAATTCTGTCCAATTGGACAGAGGAAATACTCTAATTGTTTCACCTGTATTTTTGAAAGAGTTGTAAATATTCCACAATTCGGGCCTTTGTTTTTTCGGATCCCATCTATGTTGAGCAGATCTAAAAGAGAAAATTCTTTCTTTTGCTCTTGATTTTTCTTCATCTCGCCTAGCTCCACCAAAAGCTACATCAAATTGGTACTTATCGATAGCCTGCTTTAGCCCTTCTGTTTTCATAATGTCGGTGTGTTTTGCAGAACCATGGACAAATGGATTAATATTCATTTCTTGCCCCTTTTGATTTATATGGACTATTAAATCTAATTCTAATCTTTCTGCCGTTTTATCTCTAAAATCAATCATTTCGGTAAATTTCCATGTTGTATCTATATGCATTATAGGAAATGGAGGTTTTGCTGGGTAAAACGCTTTCATTGCCAAATGTAACATTACAGATGAGTCCTTGCCTATTGAGTAAAGCATCACTGGATTTTCTGCCTCTGCCACTACTTCGCGCATGATATGAATTGCTTCTGCTTCCAAAGCATCGAGATGCGTCATCAGTTTTCCGTACACTGTTGTGTATTTCACACCAACGGATAATAAGTTCAATTAGCATTGTTATGATAAATCCAATCCTTTGTCCATCTATTATCAGCTGCAATTAAAAAATAAGGGTTCAACATATTATTGATTATATCATAAGTTAATGTATCTCCTCTGGGATTCAAGACTAGGCCGCCTGCACTTGATACAACCGCGTGGGCTGCGGCGATGTCCCAACAAGCAGTAGGGCCGAATCTTGGATAAAGGTCTGCGTTTCCTTCCGCTATTATACATGCTTTGAGTGATGATCCCATTCTTATCAAATTATAATTTCCTAATTTTTGAGCAAATTTTTCGTCCATTTCTGATCGGTGAGATCCACTGGCAACCAATCGTATCGGTGAAGGAGTAAGGGATGGTTGGACCATCATTAATCCAGAACCATTGGGGCTTCGACGTTCTGCTGGAGTCATAATTCCTCCAAACCATGTTGTTTTAGTTACGGGTGCATGAACTACTCCAAATACTGGTTTCCAATGTTCTTTCTCTTTCTGCATCAAGGCTATATTTACTGTAAACATTCCATTTTTTTTTATGAATTCCTTTGTACCATCAAGTGGATCTACTAACCAGCACGTATTACTTGTCGTTGGGTCACCTTCTATTCCTTCTTCTGAAATAATCGGAGTATTATCAAGCTTTTTTAAATTATTTATGATTATATTGTGAGCGGCTAAGTCTGCATCGGTCAAAGGTGAATTGTCACCCTTTTGTATAATTTGTAATTCTTCATCGCGATTATAAATTTGTAATATTTTTTCGCCAGCCAGTTCAGCTATGTGGATAATTTTTTCTGGATTCAAGATAAAAAAACTCCTTTGAATTAAAAATCTTGTATTTCTTCTGATGCTTTC